>JAAUYG010109730.1_pt1 | contig 67898 bp, 58 predicted proteins | sample 7278091 | NCBI WGS metagenome assembly JAAUYG01 (sample SAMN14350201, study PRJNA611818) | marine sediment metagenome | isolation source: surface marine sediment (0.6m) | place: French Polynesia: Moorea | collected 2018-08 | reverse complement strand
TTTTTCAATTAACAGTGATTCTAAAGCACGAACACGAGCAGCACTATAAATTTCGCGCTCGCGATCGTAACTAAAGCCATCATATTTTGTCATAAATAATTGCTCCTTTTTGTGTAAGCTGGGCTATGCTATTGTGCTACTAAAACTACCAGCTGACCAACGGTCACAGATTACTGCATTAACCAAAAAGATAAACGATATTATTTCCTCATCGCTCATCCTTCATCCTTTTCCAGATAGGTTTCAAATAGATCGTTGTAGTAAACGTTGTTTGGTTCTGCCATTTCTCCCCATAATTCGGTAGCTTCAAATTTGACGTTATACACTGGCATCGGTTCGCCTAAACCATCTGTAGTGGGAAAAAAGTAGTTATATGGAGCATCATAAACCACATCAATCGTGCCGATTTTACCCTGTAAGTTGCCTGGCAAACGAGTATGGTCTGTCGGTGGAATACTTTTGACACGAATTTTATACCCTACGGCAAATTTAGGTTCAACAGCAACGTCTCTTTGGGGTGAATCTCCTTCCCGCAGGTATTTGATAACTTGTTCGTCGATCGCGGGTTCGGATTTACTAGATAAAGACGCATTGTCTAAATTCCCATCTTCTAAATAAAGGGCGGTTTTGGCATCGAGTTCTTCGACCGTAATATAGCCTTCGTCAATAAAAAAACTAGAAATACCCCCCAACCATTTTTCGTAATAACGGAATTTGAAATAGTCAAAGGGATTCATTGTTTCTGCCCCCATACGCAGATGTCCCCAAGTCCAGGTACTTTTAAAGGAAGTGGGTACTGTACTCAGGGAATAATCTGGTACGGAATCTGTTTCTAAATGATTGCTCAATCCCATCATTGCTACATGAATCCCAAAAATTCTTTTCTCCCAAGGAACAACAAAAACACGCTTTTGGAAATCAATTTCTCCTAATCCTTCTAGTCCTGCTAGATTGTGCTGTAGTTTCATCTTTTCATTTTGGGTAGGATTTTTTTTCGATTACGTAACTCGGTATAAATAAAATTAAATGGTCAAGACTGTCAGTAGTTAGTGGTCAGCAGTCAATTGCAATACTTTCCGTCAAATTAATACTTTTTATTTTAGTTAACTCTATTTTTTATTTTTTCCCACGTACTTAATAGAAATCAATATTGTTACTAACTTTATTAGTAAAAATTATGCTGACTTGTTTCTTTTTTTTGCTTGCTCCAACATTTTGGTATTAAATTAGTTAGAAATTAGTTATATTTTTTAGATTTTTAATATAAACTAATATTTATTTTTTTTACAGCAAGATACGCCTTATCAATAATCCTAAAAACATTGTATGTATGAAACGACGAGATTTGAGGATTTTCTAGTTAATTATTTTAAAATAATTACACAAAATATTATCTGTTGTCTATTACCTAATTAATTGAGTTAAACAATGGCTTTTTAGCTAATACAGATAACATTTTCTTCAACTGCTTAATTGCAGGAGTAACGATCGCGACAAAATAAGCTTCTCTTAATTTCCTTTCTGGTGCGCTACCTTTTAAGTACGCTCTTGCTCCTGCGTGTAACATTGCTGCTTGAGATGTCCTAAGAGACAACTCGGATGCTGTTAGCCGAGATTGAATAACTGCTGCTAAAAATTCTGAATCTAGGTTAGACTGCTGATTAATAATTGTATCAGCAAGCTCGTAAGCTTTTAAACGAGCAATATTTAAATCTTTAGTAATATCTTCAACACAATCATCGAGGAAACAATTAACATGACCTAGTTGTTTATTTGCCCGATCTATTAACTCTATACAACTTTTGGCTAAACCCAATCCCATCCCTACTTGAGTCAATATAAATCCAGGTTTAATTCGATTAACATAAGCTTCGCAAGGAGCAGCTAAAATCCAATCATCGGGAACAAAAACATCGCGGAAAACACAACTATAAGTACCCGTTCCTTCCAAACCAATAAAATGGGCATTACATTTAAAAGTTAGACCTGAAAAATCTTCTTTTACTACCGCCATTAAATAGTCATCTGAATTAGCAATTATAGCAGCGATCGCTAAATAATGTCCTTTACCTAAATTAGACACCCAAGGCAACATACCCTTGACCAAATATCCGCCCTCAGTTTTAGTGGCAGTCAGGGCAATTTTTTCAATGCCAGCAAAATGTTTCATCGGGTTAGATAAACCCGTTCCAGCTAATGCTTTTCCTGTGGCAAGATCGGGTAATATTTCCTTTTTTAAATAATCACTTTCGCCGTTTTGAATATACCAAGCTGTTGCAATCTGACACCAAGTAATAAATCCCGTACTCAAGCAAGTTTCTGAAACAGTTTCAATAACTTGCAAAGCTGTTTTTACACCTCCGTTTCTACCGCCATATTCTTCAGGTATGGTTTGAGCAAATCCCCCTAAGCTACCTATTTGCTGCATAAAATCTTGAGGATATTCTCCTTTAAGATCGATATCTTTAACCTTGGGTGCTAATTTTTCTTTGGTAGCTATCTTTAAATCGGCGATCTGAAGGCTGGGCTTTAGCCCAATCGCTTTTTCGACGGTAGATACTGTTTTCTCGGTAGCTAACATGACTGGTTTCTAATATATGGTTACTTTATTCCCCCTAAATCACCCAACAGCGTGATTGGATAAGCTGAGGAAACCTCAGCATCCCTCACGCTCAATTCTGGGGGACTTTCGAGCTTACTGTGCTAGTTGCTTACAATTCGAGTTCAAATTCAATGACTAAATTCAACTAAATATTAAAACGCTATCGGGATTAATTACTGTTAAATTACTTACTTAAACCGTGTCCATATAGAAAACTGGAGTTTAAGGTAGTTTATTTTTCCCCTTTCCCCTTTTCCTTTTCCCCACAACAGTTATCTAAAAAACCATGGGTTTCAACAGCGTGGTTTAGCCTAGTTCGACTTCTAAATTTACTGGGTTGCGAACTGTATTAGAAATCGGCGACCATTGATTAGCATGAACAACTAACTCCGCTAATTCTTCCTGAGTTGCATCTCCTTCTAAATAAGCTTTGATGCGAACGTCGGTAATTCCTAAAGGTGCTTGGGAACTATCGTTAATTCCCCAGACGCTAGTAATGTTAATATCGCCTTCTAGTTCTAGCTCTAATTTAGTTAACTCAATACCTTTAGCACGGGCATTAGCGTGGATACCTACAGATAGACAAGAACCAAGGGCAGAAAGCAAGATTTCCGAAGGATTTTGTGCTGTATTTTCTCCTAATAGTCCAGGGGGTTCATCTACAACCTGTACGGGAAGATCGCGAGCATAGTTGAGATTGCGAAACTTTCCTTCACAGACAGTCTTGATTTTTAAGGTTTTTACTTCTGTCGGATTTTCTTGTGCTTTGGTGACTAGATTTTCTAAGCCTTCTTTATCTAGAGGACGAAGGGGAGTTTTTACTTCTGTGTTTACTGTAGTCGTTTCAGACATAATCTAGTTTTAAATAGAACAATCTATCTAATTGAACCGAAAATTCGTTTTGAGTAAAGTGTTCTTTGCTACAAAGCGATCGACTTTCAAGCTATAGATAATCTATATTTAAAGCTCCATTTTGTTTTAGCCAGAGTTTTTGTTTTTCTGTCAATCCCATTGCATCAGTAAAAATTGCTCCTTCAACTCGACATAGACAAAAGTCAACTCCTGCTAATTGACTATTTTCTAAGTTAGCCTGCCGCAGATCGGTATTTAATAACTTCGAACCCTGCAAGATTGCTCCTTCTAAGTTGGCACTAAATAAAGAAGACTGACTAAAATCGACGTTGCTGAGATTGGCTCTATTTAAATTAGCTAACTCTAATTCTGAGTTACGGATGTTGGCATCTGTTAAATCCGCTTCTGTAAAATTAGCACCAACTAAATCGGCTGCAATTAATTCAGCATTTCTAAGAATGGCTTGCTGGAATTCGGCTTTCTGGAGATTGGCATCGGTAAAATTAGTTTGAGTACAGTCAGTTTTTTGTAGATTGGCATTAAAAAAATTAGCTCGCTCAAAGTTAGCCTCAGTTAAATTTGCTCCATCTAAAACTACTCCTATTAACTCTGCTTGTTGACAAGATGTACCTGATAAATTGGCTTGGCTCAAGTTGGCACAACTGAGATCGGCTTCAGTTAAATTTGCCTGAGTTAAATCTGCCCATAGCAAACTGGCAAAATGTAAATTAACTTGGCTTAAATTAGCTCTGGCCAATAAAGCTCCATTTAAGTCTACCCAGATTAAACTCGCCCGCTCTAAATTAGCATTGCTGAAATCTGTTCCACTTAGATTGACATGGTTGAAATCAACATTACTAAAATCTAATCCTGCATAATCAGAGCGATCGAGATCGAAAATAAAAGGTTTTCTTCTGCTAGTGGGTTTTTTTTTAAAGGCTTTAACTAATGAGAAAAAATTAAGCTTATTCATCAATATTTGGTAAACTGCTACAAATGATACAGATTTTATTAATCATTAGTGTAGCCATAGAGAATAAGACCATAAATAGTAAAGCAATCAATCTTTATTGATTTACTTTACTTAGCCGCTTGAGTTACCAAATTACGCACTAGATCGAAACCACGACGAATTCTTTCAGGAGTACGATAGAGTTTTCCGATCAGCATTGCCCCTTCTAGGGAAGTAATTATGTCTTCGGCTAGTAAATCTGGATCGACATTAGGTTTAAGTTGAGATTTATCTTCACGTAAAATATCAGCGATCGCATTTTGCCAGAGATCAAAAACCGCTTGTAAATGAGTCCGAAAAGAAGGATCTTGTTCACTTAGATCGACAATAAAATTACCTAAAATACAGCCAGCACATTGAGGAGATTCCAACTGTTTTGCTTCCAAGCGATCGATAATCCACAAAATGCGATCGATGGGATTATTCGCTTGTCCGATAGCAGGCTCGATAATATTTAATTTTAACTGTGTCCATTCAAAGTCAATTAAAGCGTGTCCTAAATCTTGTTTGGAACGAAAATAATTATAGAAACTACCGCTAGATGCACCGCTAATACGAAACAGTTCACTAAGTCCTGTCCCAGTCAAGCCTTTAGCATGGACGATATCGAATACAGACTTAAGAATATCTTCTCGCGTGCGTTTGAGATTGACCATTGAATAAGAATTTGGGTCTTTTAGACATTAATTGCCCCAAATTTATGTCAAAATTTCCAGATATAATCTAGATTAACAAAATAGGGAGAGTTCTCATCATACTGATTTATTAAAGTTATCTCAAAGCTCTACTATCAAGAATTATATTTTTAATAATTACTTTTAACTTGTATCTTCAATTACAGAAAGCATTTAGCAAGAACGTTCTAATTTAGACTTAACAGGTATTAGGTAAGGATTGCCAGCTATGTTTTTGAACGCCCAGAACTCTACAGCAAAACAATGGGAAGACCTATCATGCGATCGCGGAGATGTTCAAGATTTAGCTTTAAAGTGTTTGGTTTGCGGTCAGTTTCATAGTACCGCAGATCACTGGAAGTTTATGGCAGATATGCCAAGCCAGCCAGATGATTTGATTGACGATTTGCTTAAGATGGGTGCATACAATCAGCAAGCGTTAGATATCGCTGACAGTATTAGTCAGGCTGACTTACAAAAGGCTTTATTTCTCAAAATGGCGGGAGGGGGCAATGCTAAACGGGAACGCTTAGTTAACGAATTAATTAAGCAAGCAGGAGGTTTAAACGAAGCTTTTCGTGCGGCATTTGGTCATAGATCGAGCGAGTTTTTTAACGATACGATTCGTAATAGTCGCTTTACCCGTCGCCAATTTTTGCGTAATGTAGCCATAGGCGCAGCTTTAGTAACTTTGGCAAGCTGTAACGGTCAACAACAGGCATCTACTACACCTCCCGATAAAGAACCCATCGATCCAGCTAATTTAGAAAAGACCGAGCTTAAAGTTGCTTTTCTGCCGATTACCTGCGCCTCACCGATCATTATGTCCGATCCATTGGGTTTTTATCAGAAGCATGGCTTGAATGTAGAGTTGCAAAAGTATTCTAGTTGGTCAGTCGTTCGAGATTCGGCGATCGCAGGTGAGTTAGATGCTTATCATATGCTAGCACCCATGCCCATCGCTATGACTTTAGGATTAGGTTCGACGGCTTTTCCTGTCAAGCTTGCCAGTATTGAAAATAATAATGGTCAGGGAATTGCAGTTGCTAATAAGCATAAAGGCCAAATAAATAGTGCTGCGGACTTCAAAGGCTTTACCATTGGTATTCCCTATGACTATTCCAACCATAATTTAATTCTGCGCTATTACCTGGCATCTGCTGGTTTAAATCCCGATACAGATGTCAAAACTATTGTTTTACCTCCTCCAGATGCGATCGCGAAAATGGCAACGGGACAAATTGATGCTTTTATCTTGCCCGATAACTTTACTCAAAGAGTAGTCCACGATGATATTGGTTTTATCCACATTCTCACTAAAGATATTTGGCAGGGACATCCCTGTTGTGCCTTTACCGCTAGTAATGCCTGGATCGAAGAACATCCCAATACCTTTAGGGCATTAAATAAAGCAATCATCGATGGTGCAACCTATGCTAATAAACCCGAAAACCGTAAAGAAATAGCAGCCGCGATCGCACCCCGACAATATCTCAACCAACCAGTTGAAGTCTTAGAAGCGGTCATGACAGGTAAGTTTACCGATGGACAAGGTAATAATTTAGATATACCCGATCGAATCAAGTTCGATCCTTATCCTTGGAAGAGCTTTGCCACCTGGATTTCCACTCAGTTAGTGCGCTGGGACTACTTGCCAGAAGAGAAAGCTAATTACCAGGAAATCGGCGAACAAATATTTCTCACTGACTTAGCTAGAGAATTAGCCGAGGAATTGGGTGCAAATCCACCACAAGAACTATTAAGAGTGGAAAAGCTCAAATTTGACGAACTAGACCCCAAACAACCACAGGCTTACCTGAAAGAACAAATTGATAAGTTTGGTGTTTAGTATATAAGGGCAAATAAGCATTTGCCGTTACGATCGCCTCACTTAAAAAAACTATCTCTGCTTAGAGAAATAGCAATTTACCACTTCTTGTAGGGTAGGAATTTACCACACATAATTATCTGTACGCGATCGCCTTTAGGATCTTCTACTTTCTCTACTTCCACAGAAAAATCGATCGCACTCATAATCCCATCGCCAAATTTTTCGTGAACTACGGCTTTGATGGGCATTCCATATACCTGCATGATTTCATAGAAGCGATAGATTAAGGGATCGGTGGGGATTTGGGGTTCGAGGGAACCTTTTAATGGAGGTACGGTTAAGATCTCCGCCATCGATTCGGGTAAACCCAAAGTAGTGACAATTTTAGTGGCTTCGTCCATATCTGCACTGGCTTGACGATAGATAACCGAGGCAATCCAAGTTTCATCTCGTCCTACTGCTTTTTCTAAATCTTCAAAGGTGATTCCTTTTTCTTTTTTAGCTGCTAATAGCTTTTCAGTGATTTCTGCGATCGGCATAATTCTTACTCCTTATTATTGATTGGGGAGGGCGTTTAGCCAAACGCCCCTACGGTTTGATTTGGGCTTCTTCTACTGCCCTGGTTTCGCGATATAAATGATCTTCCATTTCTTTTTTCAATTTCAGATACGCTGGATGGTTTTCTACAGTATTGCGATCGCGAGGACGGGGGAAAGGCACATCTAATACTTCGTCAATTCGTGCTGCTGGCCCTTTGGTCATCATCACAATGCGATCGGATAGTAGTAAAGCCTCGTCGATACTGTGGGTAATCATGATCGCGGTTTTGCGCTGTTGTTCCCAAATACGCTCGATTTCGTCTTGGAGGAAGCCGCGAGTTAGGGCATCCAAAGCTCCAAATGGCTCGTCCATGAGTAAAATCTGGGGATTTATGGCTAAAGCTCTAGCAATTCCAACTCTTTGACGCATTCCTCCTGATAGTTCGTGGGGACGCTTTTTTTCTGCCCCTGTCAGACCAACTAATTGGATATTTTCTTTAATAACTCGCTGTTGTTGTTTGACATGCATTTTTGAATAGACAGTTTCGACAGCAAACTTGATGTTATCTTGTACCGTCATCCAAGGCATGAGGGCATAGCTTTGAAACACCATACCGCGATCGGGCCCTGGTTTATCTACTATTTCTCCATTAATTATTACCTCGCCGCTAGTAGCAGAACTCAATCCCGCAATAATATTCAGCAGGGTAGATTTACCGCAGCCAGAAGGCCCAATAATCGAGACAAAAGTATTATGTTCGATATCGAGATGAATATCCTCGATCGCCACAAAATCTGAGGAGGCTTGTCCTGTAATTTTATTCAGCCAGCCACCCCTACCAGGAAAAACCTTGGAAATATGACGCAAAGATATTTGGGCATCGGTAGCACTATCTGTAGTCACTGCATGATTGTTAGATGAGAAAGAAGTATTCATGATGATTGTTTGCCGAAAGATACCAGTTTTTCTAAATAGGCAAAGATTTGATCGAGGATAATGCCCACAATGCCGATAATGAAAATCGCCACCAAAATATTGGGAATATAAAGATTATTCCATTCATTCCAGATAAAATAGCCTAGTCCTGTCCCTAAAAGCATTTCCGCCGCTACAATCACTAACCAGGAAATCCCCATGCTGATTCGCAACCCAGAAATAATATTAGGTAAAGCCGCAGGGATAATTACTTTGAATATCGTTCGCCATCGCGATGCACCAAGGGTTTTAGAGACATCGAGATAATCAGAGTCCACATTAGCAACCCCAAACGCAGTATTGGTTAAGGTGGGCCAGATACTGGCAATGGTAATAATAAAAATTCCTGTCATTTCCGAGTCGCGGAAAATATATAATCCCAAGGGCAACCAGGCTAAAGGAGACACGGGTTTTAGGAGTTGAAAATAAGGATTAAAAGCTTTAAAAGCAATTTGGGAAATGCCTACTAGAATGCCCAACGGCACGGCGATTAATGATGCTAAAGTATAGCCGATTGCAACTCGCCTCAAGCTAATTAACAGATTCCAACCAATACCCAAATCGTTAGGGCCATTGTTATAAAAAGGATGAGTTACCCAATACCATAATTCCGTAATGGTTAAAGAGGCGGTGGGCATCCCTTTGGCAAACAGTTTCATTCTCGCCCCCACTTCCCAAAATAGCAAGAATATTCCTAAAGAAAGTAGGAACAAAAGCAATGCTCTAACGTTTTCGTTATCAATTAATTTATTACCCGATTTTTGATTAATTATTTTTTGTTGTATTACTGTCATTTTCAATTAACTGTGCATCTTGAATTTTGGTAGGGGGCGAATAGTTTCGACTCTACTGATAACTGATAACTGTTAACTGATTCAAACGCCGTATTTTTTAATTTGTTCATCAACATATTCCTGGGGCTTGGCGGGGTCGAAAGTATCAAATTCTAAAGTTTCGGTACGATAAATATCTTCTGGAGGAGTTTGCCCGACTTCGATCGCTAATTCTCTGGCTAAATCGGTCAAAAATATCTCTTGACCAACCTCTTCATATTTATCAGCGGCGATCGCATCTTTAACCTTGTCATCTCCCTGTAAGTCCCAACGCACTAGCTGAGAAGAGATCCAGTTAGCAAAACTTTGCCAAGGATAGGGGTCGAAATCAATGCGATCGGGAATTTCTTTGGTATTACCCTGACCATCTTCAAAATTACCAGTCAAGACTGCCTTTACTACTTCCTCTGGCTGATTGAGAAACGCCCGTTCGGAGATCGCCTTGGCAATTTCAGGACGGTTTGCAGGATCGCGGGCATAGCCAGCCGCTTCAATGATGGCTTTGTTTAAAGATCTAAAGGTATTAGGATTTTCTTCAATCCAAGCATCGCTAGCAGCAAAAGCACAACAAGGATGTCCTGGCCATAATTCTTTGGTTAATTTATGAATAAAACCAGCCTCCTCGTAAACTGCCCGTTGATTAAACGGATCGGGCATTAGGTAAGCGTCGATGTCTCCTGCTACTAATTGGGCGATACTATCGGGTGGTGGTACGGCACGAATTTTGACATCTTTATCGGGGTCGATCCCTCCTGTGGCTAAGTAGTAACGCAGCAAGAGATTGTGCATCGAATAGGGGAAAGGTACGCCAATGTTAAAGCCTTTAAAGTCGGCAGGGCCATTAACTTTGCCTTGGTATTTATTGGCGACGGTAATTGCCTGTCCATTGATGTTCTCAATACTGGCTAATTTTACCCCAAAAGAAGCTGAACCCAGACCCAATGTCATGGCAATAGGCATTGGTGCCAGCATATGATAGGCATCTAGTTCACCTGCGATCGCCGAATCTCGAACTGCACCCCAACTGGGCATCTTAACCACTTGAGCATTAAAACCATATTTTTGATAAAATCCCAAGGGTTCGGACATGATAATTGGCGTGGCGCAAGTAATGGGAATAAAGCCAATTTTTAAATCTTTTTTTTCTAAGTTATCTGCCCCAGGAGGAGTATCGGCAGTATCCCCTGCTGGTTCTTGACTTTGCTGATTTGGGGCGCAATTTGCCAGAGTTACTAAAGCTGCACCCACTGCTAAATTCTTTAAGAATCGACGGCGACTAAACTGACTGTAATGAACCACATCGCCGAAAAATTCTCCTGCTTTAGGGCCAAAAGCGGCAGAAAAAGCATTTTCCAAACCACCTGCTTGCTTGGCTAATTCTAATACCAGCCGTTCTCGTTTAGGATCTCCTTTACCAGCTACTTTCAACAACAGGGTTTTACGTAAGTCTGCCCCATTAACAGCATCGGCCATTTTAAAGGTATCTGGCTTATAAATCCCCATCTTAATGAGGTCGTTAATCATCTCCACTGGATCTTGCGGCATATCTTCCGCCATAAATTTCCAGTGGTCGGCAGTCATATGAAAACCACCACATACTATACACATTAAATCTAATTCACTCAGGTTTCCTCTTTGGGAGTCAAGATTACTCCATTTATCCGTAGGGTTTGTCTTTGAGGAAATTACCATATTTGTCATTAAAATATTTCGCCATGAGATAATTAGAACGTTTTTTCTATTTAGAGTTTGTAGCGATTTTTACGTAATGTGGATTACGTTTGGTAATTGGAGAGAAGATCGGGCAAATCGAATAAACTTTATATTGTTTTTAGCGGTGGTGCGATCGCGTAATTAGAATTTAATCTAAAACTTATTCAAAATACTGGATATCATTATCTAATCAAAAACGCCAATTAAGTTATGTAGTGAAAGTTGATTGATTGAATTATTGAAACATTAGACTAGAGTAAATACAAATTATGTTTCTTTCTCTTCATTTCCTACCATGGAATTATAATTACTTAACTAATCCTACGAAGTGTTAATCGATAAGTGTATTAAATCTAATTTTTTAATTATTGCGCCAGATACTTTATTGTCAGACGCGATCGCAGTTGCGAAACAAGCCCAAAAGACTCAGCCCGCCAAAAGTATAGCTTTATCTGGTCAAAATCAGCTTGATTGTATTTTAGTCGGCACAGCAGAAAAATTAATCGGGATTATTACTAAGGGAGATGTCCTTAAAGCAGTAGCCAATGGAGTGAATTTAACAAATACCAGAGTTGATGCGGTAATGACTCAGCCTGTGATAACTATGACAAGATCTCAATGTCAGGATATCCAGTCAGTTTTGTATTTTCTGCAACAACATTCGGTAAGCTATATACCAATTTTAGACGCACACCAAAAATTAATTGGAGTTATTGATTCTTATAGTTTAATCCAGTCTGCAACAGCTTTAGAGATAAATTCTATCTCAAGCAAAAGTGTTCAGGATTTTAGTCCGTGCCATCTTGGCAATTTTACGACGGAGACGGCACGAACCGTTGGTCAAGATAAGAGGAGAGCAATCAGGGTCAAGCAAGAAAATCAAAGCTTACAAAGGCAATCAGCCGCAAGATTGGATCAAACTGCCAAACAATTCAGAATATTGGCTCAAAAAGCACCAGTAGGCATTTTTGAAACCGATATTCAAGGAAATTGTTTGTTCGTTAATTCCCGATGGCAAAAAATGACAGGATTATCAACTTCTGAAGCCTTAGGAAATGGATGGACTAAAGCTCTGCATCCTGACGACTACCAAAAGGTATTTAATCGATGGAATGAATGTATTCTAAACGGACAAGAATTCGCGATGAAATATCGTTTTAAAACGCCAAATAACAAAGTGGTTTGGGTATCTGGTAGTGCTGTTGCTAATTATCATAATGGCGAAGTGGTTGGCTATTTGGGAACTGTTACCGATATTACAGAACAACAGATCGCGCTCAAAAAACGCCAGCAGACAGAAATTCAACTAAAACAAGAACGAGATTTTTCTAATGCCATTATCAATACTGTAAGTGCATTAGTAGCGGTATTAGACCGACAAGGAACAATAGTAAGCTTTAATCATACCTGCGAACAAGTTACTGGCTATAGCTTTGCAGAAGTTATAGGTCAAAAAATATGGGAATTATTAATCCCTCCTGAAGAGAAAGCAGTCGTGACAGCAGTATTCGAGCAGTTACTCAAAGGACAAGTCCCCAACCAATGTGAAAATTCTTGGCTAGCCAAAGATGGTAGCCGTCATCTCATTTCCTGGTCAAATACTGCTTTATTTGATACTCAGGGAAAAGTAGAATTTATCATTGCCACAGGCATTGACATCAGCGAGCAACATCGAGTCTGGAATCAATTGGAGCAACAATATCGACAAACTAAGTTACTGGCAGAGATAACTCGCAAAATTAGGATGTCCATTGAACTAGATAAGATTCTCCAAACTGCCGTAACTGAAGTACAGCATTTATTAGCCTGCGATCGCGTTTTGATTTTTGAAATCCGCTCCAACCATACTGCTTTACCTATTAGCGAAGCGATTTTGCCTGATTTGCCACCGATGCTGGGTTATGAACTTACAGATCCTCTCTTGGTTGGTCAATATTTAGATAGATATCATCAGGGAAAGAGCTTAGCCATTGATAATCTTGCTACAGCGTCTATTTCTCTTGATATCAAACGGTTATTAAAACAATTTGAAATTAAAGCTAAATTAGTAGTTCCTATTCTTAGTCAGCAAGAACTTAAAGGTCTTTTAGTTGTTCATCAATGCCATAATCCGCGACAGTGGCAAGAATGGGAAATTCAGCTACTCAATCAATTAGCCGATCAGATTGGTGTGGCTTTATCTCAAGCTCAACTACTAGATAATCTTGAAGAATTAGTATCTCAACGCACTAATGAGTTAACTGTCACTAACCAACTATTGCAGACAGAAATAGCTGAACGTAAACAAACAGAAGTAACTTTAAAAGAGAATCAGCAAAAACTGGCAGGTATTTTAGACAATGCTGATGAGGCAATTATTTCGATCGATGAACAACAGCAAATTCAATTATTTAACCAAGGTGCACAGCAAATTTTTGGTTATCAGGCTCAGGAAATAATCGGACAACCTTTAGATATTCTCTTACCTACAGTATTTCGTCAGATACATCGCCAACATATCGAGCGATTTAGTAAATCTGTCGAACAATCTCGGAGAATGCTAGAGCGCAGCAACCATGTATATGGTCGTCGTAAAAATGGCGAGGAGTTTCCTGCTGAGGCATCGGTGGCTAAACTGCAAACTAAAGAAGGGATGTTGTTTACAGTCATGCTTAAAGATATCACCGAATCACAGCAAGCTCAAGAAAAACTGCAAGCCTCTAGAAGCTTGCTCGCCAAAGCCGAAAAAATTGCTAAACTCGGTATTTGGGAATACGATCATCAAACTAAACAGAGAAGTTGGTCAGAAGAAATATATCAAATTTTAGGTTTTAAAAGCGATCGCCCCATGCCGTCTTGTCAAGAAATCTTGGCTCGTATTCATCCCGACGATCGCTTGCTGGTTAAACAAACGCTTCGTCAAGGACATCAAGAAGGTAAAGCTTGGCAGTTCAATTACCGTTTTCTGCTGCCTGAAGGTAAGGTTAAATACGTAGAAAGCAAAGGTGAACCAACAGTAAATCGACAGGGAAGAGTCCTCAAAGTATTGGAGACAATTATGGATGTTAGCGATCGCATCCAAGCGGAAAAATCTTTTCAGCGTAGTCAAGAACAGTTGAGGTTAATTACTGACGCTCTACCAGTTTTAATTGCTTACATAGATGCTCAGCAGTGTTACCGCTACAATAACCGTACTTACGAAACTTGGTTTGGTAGACCTCGCTCTAGTTTACTAGGGGTTCATATTCAAGAATTAATTGGAGAAGATAACTATCAAAAAATTCTGCCCTATATTAAGACAGCTTTGCTAGGAAAGACAGTTACTTTTGAGAATCAACTTACTACTCCAAGGGGTAATTCCTATTGGATAAATGCTACTTATATTCCTGATTTTGATTCTAAGGGGAAAGTGAAAGGATTTTTCTCAATGATAGAAGATATTACCGACCGTAAGGCAATAGAACAGATGAAAAGCGAATTTATTTCTATTGCCAGTCACGAAATGCGAACCCCTTTAACTTCGATTCACGGAGTAATTAAATTGCTCGATGCTGGTCGTTTAGGGGAACTATCTAAATCAGGACAACAGATGACAGATATGGCTCTGAGGAATAGCGATCGCCTAATACGTCTAGTTAATGACATTCTTGATTTGGAACGAATGGAATCAGGTAGAGACAAGATTGAAAAACAACGGTGTGATAGCGCTGAATTGATTAAACAGGCAACAGATACTTTGCAATCTATGGCTGATGAACAGGAAATTATCCTGGAAACTAGTTCTTCTTCGATTGAATTATATGCCGATCGCGATCGCATCGCGCAAACTTTAATTAATTTAATCAGTAATGCTATCAAGTTTTCTGATGCTGGTAGTACGGTCTGGATCACCTCTCAAAAGAAAGGCGAACAGGTTCTATTTGCTGTCAAAGACCAAGGTAGGGGAATTCCTCAAGATAAATTGGAAACTATTTTTGAACGTTTTCAACAGGTGGATGCTTCTGATGCCCGTAAAAAAGGTGGCACTGGTTTGGGTTTAGCTATTTGTCGTCATATTGTCGAGCAGCATCAGGGTAAAATTTGGGTCGAAAGTGTTTGTAACGAAGGTAGTACTTTTTTCTTTGTTTTGCCTCAGCAATAAGCTCAGAATTATTTGCAGGATTAATTACGGCTGGTTGTTTTTTTGGTGGCAATTAGTTAAAGTCAATTATAGTCTAGCTTTAACTAATTGCGGCTAAAGATTCTTTCTCCGCTAGAGAAGATACAGGAAAGATGCGGGGAGAAGAATTGGCAAGTGATAAATTAACTTTAGTACCAATCGTAATAGCGTTATTAAGGTTGCTACGGGCGTGAAGTCTCTTCCCAGAAGCTGTTTCTACACAATAGTGATATTCTCTACCTAAAAATTGTCTCTCTCTGATTACTATCGACGAGGAAACATCGGGAACTAAAATAATGTCTTCTTGACGCAACATCATATCTCCATGCTCATCGAGTGCATTTTCCCGAGAATTACTCTTTTGAGCATAATTAGTTTTAGATATTTCTACTTTACCTATTTCTGTAACCCAGAATTGATTTTCGCGGCTAGCAGGTAAAAAATTAGCTTGGGTGACAAATTCGGCTACAAACCGAGATGCAGGATTAAGATATATCTCCTCTGGAGTACCAACTTGTTCTAGTTTTCCATTACGCATCACGGCAATTTTGTCGGAAATAGCCAAAGCTTCTTCGCGATCGTGGGTGACAAAAATCGCTGACGTACCTGCTGCTTTAAGAATGGAACGGATTTCAGATCTCAAGCGATGACGAACTTGGACATCTAAATTACTTAGAGGTTCATCTAACAAAATTAGAGTAGGCTGGGGTGCTAAAGCTCTAGCAAGAGATATGCGTTGCTGTTGTCCCCCAGACAGTTGATGAGGATAACGCTTTTCTAAGCCAATAAGTCCGACTAATTCTAAAACTTCACCTACTCTTTGTTTAATTTGATGATTAGAAAGCTTTTTTTGGTTTTTATGTTGATTTTTTAAACCAAAGGCAATATTTTCTTTTACCGTTAGATGGGGAAATAAAGCATAATCCTGAAATACCATTCCCGTATTGCGCTTTTCCGCAGCTAGGGAGTCATAATTATTACAAACTACTTTTCCCGCTATTTCTACTGTTCCCTGAGAAATAGGTTCAAATCCCGCAATGATTCTCAATAGGGTAGTTTTACCACATCCCGAAGGACCAAGTAAACCGAGTAATTCTCCATGCTCTAAAGTGAGACTAATATTATCTAAGACTACTGTATTAAAGTTATTTAAACCAGATGTTTGGCGATTGGTATAAGTCTTGGTGATATTTTTTAGCTGAAGAATTACTGACTGTTTCATATTATTTTCGATACAACTAAAAATCTATTAATTTTACAATCTTTAGTTGTTGCAGCAAGTTTACTAAATTTAACTGTTTATAGGAATTGTTCTCAATTAAAGTTTAACCTATTAGCTGCCAGTCAATTAGGAAAATTATGCAGGCTTTTTGAGCAATATCGTAGCGTGGACGGTAGTAGAGCCGCTCCCGTGGTATTTTAGTGCAACAATTGTCTTTAAAACAAACTATATCTCTGTAACAGAGTTTTTACCAGTTTAGGTAAACTTTTGGCTAATTGAGCAGCATCAGTAAAGCTAAGTTGTTTGTAGCCAGCCATATCAAAAGGCATCTTTCCTCTTAAATCTGGACGTTCCATATTAAGTAACAATATCTGCCCGTTGTCCTTGTGTTGAATGCCATAACCTAGTTCAATACAAACATTGGGATCAATCAACAATTGAGATTGCTTCTCCCCAGGAATGCTACTAATAGGAGTAACATCAGCTATTAGTAATAGACTTTTAGTAATTTTTCTGAATTGGCTGTTGCTTAGGCGTAAGGGAGATTCTGATGTGTGAGGTGTAATTTCTAAAGATAGAGGAATTCGCGATCGCTCTTGAAAATTATCAATGATATTTTGTAAAGCGGAGATAATAGCTTCGTTAGAGGCCTGATAGTGATTCTGAGGACTATAGTAAATTACTGGATCGAGTCCTGAAGTACTACTAGATTTAGTAAAGTAAATTTCTTGGGAAACTAAATCAATATTAGAAACCACATAGGTACCGCTTCCTTGAATATAAAACTCAACAGTTTTACCCGCTAAATACAATTGAAACCACTGTGAGCCTTCTACTTCAAGGCGATCGTCTAAGAAATCTACCCGCAAACCAGTTTTTAACAAGCTGTTTCTGCTTAAACGTAAAGTGTAAGGCTTTTGGATTACTTTTTTAATTGGTTCGTACTGTTCTAGATACCAAGCTTTGAGCGCGATAATTGCCACAATTGTCTGTACAAGAGAAAAAGTCAACTAAAGATGCATCTTAGCAGTAGACGCTCACATCTTCTCCACAAACATCGGCTAAGTAACAAATCGCACGAAAACGTAAAGAAATTACCTCATTGTAAAGAGGATTTAGTTTGCACATCGGAGGAATTTTGAAAATAGTGCGCCCAAACAGTTTTACTTCACGTTCAAAAGGACATTGGCTAGGAATCGATTTACAAATACGATGAGCGATCGCACTGTCATTAACTTCGATATTATCTAACCATTGACGTAGTGGAGATAATAAATCAATTTTCTTAGTTTTAGTTGAGGTTATCAGAGATTTTCGGTGCAGAATTTGATCGAGCCAATCGCTTAAATGTAAACTCTTGATTTTATATTGTACTACGTTCATAGTTACCTCTTTGACTTTGATGATTTGTTTAAGGGTTAAGGGTAAAGTTAGTTAATTTATTTACCGTCTCTATCTACTTATGTTTACCTGTCTCGATTAATGCTTTGTTAGCGAGCAAAACATATTACTCAACAGCGTTGATTCCTGATAAATAATTTAGATAACATTTGAGAACAATTAGAGTTATTGACCAACGGTCAGAGCAGGCTTCGTCGTTTTACGGCAGAATAATTTCTGACTAATCAACTATCTACTTAGCTATCATCCTGCACTATTTTTTTGCTAATTTACATGAGCAAGATCACCTATATTTCGTGAAGTTTGCTTAAAGATGTAGTTAAGTTTTTGTGAATATGAACATAAAAAAATATTAAACATAATAAAATATATTTTTTACATCTTTTTCACATCTTTACTTTTTTAGCAAATAAATGTTAGATGAATTGTTATCTCTATAATAATTGAGTTGTTTTAAGACATTTTTAATGTATTAATAGTGTTTTTTAATGTTATTCAAGTAGCAATACCTAATATTTTCATAGACTAACAGACCAATTTAAGACTAGCAAATACCCAATACATACTTCATAAAAATCTTTTTTGCTAGGTTTCCAATGATATTTTTTACGGAGAAAATAAGTATACTTACCTAAAAAAAACAAGATTCATTGCTAATTATTGGAGTCAGTATAAGAGAAAAAAAATTGGCAATGAACTTGACTTTTGAGTAGACAAATTACTTAAAGATATTACTTGCCATAAAAGAGAAAAATCAAAATAATATTCCGCTTAATTTATTTCCTAAAACAGTATAACGTTTTGATTGATTAGTTGTAGTCTATTGTGTATCAAATACTACAAAGTAGCTTAAAAAAATTTAGCGTCGGCGAAACAATAGCAGAAATAATTACCTTAATAGGCGTTGCTGATTTGGTAATGGTATCTAATATTTTTAAGCTCCCAGATCCATGTTTTTTGTAAACAATCAGCTCAAAATCATTACGCATTCAACAACGTCTGCTAACAAAACATGAGTTCGATAAGCTGCGAAAATTGAATAGTTATGTTTGGGCAAAAGGAAAGGGAAAAGGGGAAAAGGTTATTATTGCCTTGGCACTGATTCAATATCTAACTATAAATAGTTTTTGTCGAACTTACCTTAACAAAAGGAACTACACATTCTGAATTTTGTTCCTTGTTCCCCACTCTTTACCACCGAAGGCAGTTGACTCAAAAATTCAGGTTGGAGTATCAGCCAAATTTAGTGGGATTTATCTTGTTTTACGCCAACAGCTGTCTGTTGTGGATAAACATTTATGGGTAGAGTGAAATAGAAAGTAGAGCCTTTGCCCACAGTAGATTCTACCCAGATTTTTCCTCCGTAACGTTCCACAATTTTTTGACATATGGTTAACCCCATACCTGTGCCAGAATAAGTATCATCAGGATGAAGCCTATAAAAAACATGAAAAATTTGTGACTGGAATTCTGCTTCAATACCAATACCACAATCGGCTATAGCAATTAACCACTCTTGTCCCTGTTTTTTGGCAGTAACATTAATCTGTGGAGGTTTTTCACCACAAAACTTGATGGCATTTTCCACTAGATTCTGTAATAGCTGGTTAATTTCGATAGGATTAGTTAGTATTTTAGGTAAGTCACCTACTACAATATTGGCTTTGCTTTTAGCGATCGCAGAGTGTAAATTTTCAGTGACTTGGTGCAAAACTTGGTTAAGATCGACTGTTATCCAAGTTTGTTCACTTTTACCTGCCCGAGAATAAGCTAGCAAGTCTTCAATTAAAGTTTGCATTCGCGAGCCACTATTAATGATGCGCTCAAGATATTTTTTAGCTCCTTCATCCAAGCCATTTTGATATTCATCGACTAATAACTCAGTAAACATAGTCAAAGAACGTAATGGTGCTTGTAGATCATGAGATACTATGGAAGCAAAGTTTTCTAAATCTCGATTAGAGTCTAGTAACTGGCGATTCGCTGCTTCTAACTGATAGTTAGCTAATATCAAATCTTGATCGGCTGTATCTCTTGTGGCTAATAAGTTTTGTGGTTGCTGAGCTTTCAATGACGAACGAGTTTTTATTAGATGTACAATCTTTTCTGGTTCACTAGCTTGAGCCATACAATAAACATTTGTCCATCCTAATTTTTGAACTTTGTTGGCTGTATTTCCAGAGCAATTGATTAAAACCAAAGAAATTTCACTAGTTGCAGGATTATTTTTTAGCTTTGTACATATTTCCCACCCTTTCATTTTAGACATCATCATATCTAAAATAATAAAGTTGGGTTGAGTAGATTTAGCTAAAGTAAGACTATCCTGCTCCTCTTGAACTACCAAAATAATGTATTGAGCTAGCTGTATAATATTTAATAGCTTAGATAAATCTTTATTAGTATCTTTGATGACTAAAATTAATTTATTGCTAATACTGTCATTATTCATGTGTCATTATTCATGGTAGTTACTAGTCAATAAAAAACTCTAGCTATATTAGTTTTCTTGGATTTAAGAGTATTATGGATAATTGTGAGGTACTGAATACCTACTTTTTTTTAAGATTATATTTAAGATTGTCACATTTATTATAATTTTCTTTTTTCTTTAATTTGAATCTTGTACAGTATTTGAATCAATCAAAACTTTTTCAAGTGTAATGAAATTTAGGTAAATCCAAATCAGTCATTATACTGATTTTAAGTGCTTAAAACCTCTAGTTTTGGATTTTAATTTACTTTTTATCAGTGTTAATACGGTATTTCACAACAACTAAAATTAGCTAAGTAAACGTGAGGCAAGGAATTCGGAATTCGGAGTACTCGCGCTCGCGAGACGCTACGCTACGGAGTATTCGCTATTTCCTTCAGAAAACGGGGCTTATAAAGTGCGCCCGCAGGTGACGCACACAGCCCCTCCGCTACGCGAATGCGAAAAGCTATGCAGCGGAGTTACAATTTTTCCCCCGAAATAATAGGGCATGCAAGCATCTCTCAAGTTATGAATTACGAAATTTCTAGTTTCATCGAACTGACGTTAAGTAAGCATCTTTAGCTAAATTAAAATACAATTTTACAATTTTGTAATAAACGGAGTTTATGAAGTAACTAAGCTGTTTTGGGTGACAAAACTTTGGGTGTATTTTTGAGCAAGCGTTAATATTTTGGTTGGTTTAAGGGGTTTATTCATAAAATCTGATGCTCCTGCCATTTTTGCTTTAACTCTATTTATCATACTTTCTTGGTCATTTAAAATTACAATCGGTACCTCTTTTAAAGCGGGCATTTTCCTGATTTGAGCGCAAATTTCATAACCACTGGCATCAGGCATAATTGCATCAATAAAAATTAGGCTAGGCTGATTTTCAAGTAATACTATCAAAGTTTTCATGGCATCATTTACAGGAATTATGCGGTAGCCAGCAGGATTTAAAATTTGAGCAATTTGCTGACAGATATTAGGATCGTCATCAACACAAATAATTAAAGGTAAATTTAATTCTTGAATATATTCTCTGTTTAAATTATTAAATTTTGCCTGGTTATTAGAATTACTAGGAGAGAAATATAAATTAGCTAATTGCTGCTCGGGAAGTTGTTGTAGGGCGATCGCTTTACTTTTGATATGTGGTGCTAAAGAGCGAGTTACAGTTAACAGATCTTGCTTAGTTGCTATTGCTAAATCTCTTAAAGTTTTTTTCCCATTAATCAAGACAAATAACTGCTGATAGGCATCAGGATTTATGGCTTTCTTAAGTTTGTCAATATCTGTAATTACAGGGGCTAAGTTAGGTGAAGAATCGACAAGATCAATTGCTTTCCAATCACCGAGCATTGATTCTAGACGATTAATAGTTTTCTGACAATCGATTTGAATGATTGGTTGTTTAAAAAGAGGACTCCTAAGGATAGCTCCCATATGATTGCCTTTAGTCTCGAAAATCACTTTTATTTGATTAACTTTGTTGTTAGCTAATAAACAATCAAATAAAACTTCTCGAATTATTTCCTGAATAATTTCTGTGAGTTCTATGATAGTTATTTGCTTGCGTTTATATAAAACAACGATTAATAAATATTCCCATAATTCAGAAATTTCTTGCTCCCGTAACTTTATATTCTGGCAGTTGACTTCTGGACAAATTTTATTAATTATACGATATAGTCTTCTGAATCTATGAATACTACTAGTTGCCCAAATTAAATAGCCTTTCTTAAAATAAAAACTCCAACTATCACCCTTAGCTGTTGTTATGTAAATTTTACAGCTTTGTTGCAAGTCAGTAGCATTTTTAAAATGGGATTTAATTTTTTTAATATTATTGGCAGCTTTCATACCCTAGTCAAATATAAAGTAGCGATTTTGAAATATATTACTGGTGGCTTTAATTTTATCAACGAAAAGTAATAAGGTAAGCAGTGTAATTACGATAATTTTGCTAAATCTATGATGTTCTTGTATTAATTATCACGTAATGCGGAGCCGACCGTCACCAAAATCGATAAAATAATTAGGGGCAAAATTAATTTTCAATCCCTTATGTGTACCAGTAAAATTAATTTCATTTACTTACTTATAATTACATATTGCTCGTTGTTTAAGTTTGCGTAACAATAAACTGAAATGAAGAGATATATCAATGAATAATAATAATAATATAAATTATCAGGCTATTGTTCAAGAACTAGCAGGAATTGAAACTACTAGCGATCGCGATCGCTTGACTAAGTTATCTCTAGATTATTATCACTTTAGCCCTATTCTTACAGAGCAATTACAAAGTAAGCGGGGAGATTTAGCTGTTTTTCCAACTACAGAAGAAGAAGTCATTCAAATTGCTCAAATTTGCATCAAGTATAAAATTCCTCTAACGGTAAGAGGTGCGGGTACAGGTAATTATGGTCAATGTATCCCCCTAGAGGGCGGTATTATTCTTGATATCAGCAAAATGAATCAGATTAAATGGTTAAAACCAGGTATAGCCTGTGTAGAGCCAGGAGTCAGAATGGCGGCTTTTGATAAAAAAGCGAGGGTAATTGGCTGGGAATTACGTATGGCTCCTTCTACTTATCGTACAGCCAGTATTGGTGGCTTTATCGGTGGCGGTAGCGTGGGAATGGGTTCAGTAAACTATGGACAAATAAGCGATCGCGGCAACCTTCAACGAGTGCGTATAGTAACCATGGAAGAACAACCCCAAGTTCTAGAATTACAGGGAGATGAGGTGCAAAAAGTGCTTCATGCTTATGGTACTACGGGGATTATAACCGAATTAGAGATTCCCCTTGCCCCTGCTTATCCTTGGCAAGAAGTTATTGTTGTCTTTGATGAATTTATGACTGCGGCTAGGTTTGGACAGGCTCTTAGTGATAGTAGTGGGATCGTCAAAAAACTAGTTAGTATTCACGCTGCTCCTATTTCCAGTTATTTTACTGCGCTACAAAACTATTTACCCCAAGGAAAACATTGCGCTCTGTTGATGGTATCGGAGTATGATTTTGCTCCTTTCCAAGATTTAGTCAGAGAATATCAAGGAGAAATAACCTACAACAAAACTGCAACTGAAGCGAGCAAAGGGAATAGTTTATTAGAGTTTACCTGGAATCATACAACCCTTCATGCTCGGAGCGTAGATTCTAATTTAACTTATCTACAGACCTTTTACTTTACATTAGAAAGAGTTGAGCAGATGTATCAGCAAGCTGGGGATGAAATTATGATTCACTTAGAATTTCTGCGTGCTGGAGATAAAGCTGTTCCTGCGGGGTTGCAACTAATTCGCTACACAACTGAAGAAAGATTAAATGAGATTATACGCGATCGCGAAGCCCAAGGAGCTTTTATCGCCAACCCCCATGTCTACACTATCGAAGATGGGGGCAATAAACAAATAGATCCAGAAAAAGTGGCTTTTAAACAAAAAATTGATCCTTATGGTTTATTAAATCCTGGAAAAATGCGCGGCTACAAAAAACTCTCTTGATTCGTAGTTCTCACCAATAAATAATTCATAAAATAAGTGAAATCTAACTGAAATCTAACTTAGTTAGTAAATTTTAGAGTAACATTTGATAATTTATCACCCAAATCAGTTTGTCTACTGTAGTGAAATAAGGATTGACTACTCCTGTATTGCTAATTGAAAACAATACATTTAAGTTACAAAAAGTATTTTGCTCCTCTATTTCTTTAATTTTCCTCATCCCTCATCCCTTGTTTGTTTACTGTCCACCAAGCCAAACCATAAGGTTGAACTGGCTTGTTAAACTGATGGCGATAATAAACGCGAATTTTATAACGTTCTGTAGTGGGAATGGGGCAAAAAATATGTTCTACACTATCTTCAGGACTAGAAGAAGAACAAGTGTTTCTCATGTTGCTATCTTCTTCAACAGGCAGAAGATAAACATCAAGATTATTCAAACCGCGATCGCGAAAAGTCTCCCCCACATCATATTGCTGATTGCGATTAAAATCATTCAGCATTACTAGGCGATCCCAAACTAAAGTAATCGCTGCATGGCTTCCTGCTACCAAAGGTTGTGGCAAATAATATTCCTGATAACTATTGGCTGCCACCTTTCCATAATCCCAACCCATCACATCAACAGATTTGTCCTTAGTGGCTTGTCCTGCGCTAAACTGCTGATATGCTCGCCATACATTGAGATGACCTGTACCCATCTCAATATCTAGAGGAACACGGGGGTTTTGATAAGCATCAGAATCAAACCAATCGTGGTTTTTTTCTCCCAAAAGCGTACGCTCCATATTGAGTAACAAACCATCTCCTCGATCGGCAATTTTATCGGCCGAGTTCAGCAAAACGGCTTTCATTACTTCGTGACGGCGGGAATCAATACTCCAGGTAGATGATTGAGATTTATGCTGTAATAGACGATTATCACCATATTCCTGCAATAATGCCACTGCTCCCGTAATGTGTGGTGCGGCAAAACTGGTACCACTAACTTTTTCGCTTTTCCCTTTCTGATTGTAAACAGAAATTTGTCCTCCAGGGGCAAGTAAACTAATAGCACGCCTAATTCCAAAATTAATTTCTTTTTTAATAAAGCTACGTCCAATTCCTTCTGGTAAGGCACTTAAATTAGCAAAATCAACTTTATTAAATTTGCCTTCTCTTTTCGTTGTGTAGGCAGTGGTAATTCCATTAAAATTATCCGTAGGAATTGGAATTCCTCCTTTCCCTTGGTTTCCAGCTATTACGTATAAAACATCATGCTGCCTAGCAGACCAATCAATACAGGAAGTTAATAAAGCCTTGCCGTCTAACTTAGCATTATCTCGCTCATCTCGCTCTAGAGACTCTCCAAAGCTAAAATTAATTGCTCTAATATCATCGCTGTTTTGCTGAGCAATATGTTGAGTTGCCAAACATTCTTGAGCCTGTCCTCCTTCATTCAAAGAGCCTACTGCCGAGGCATATAGTTCAGCTTCTGGGGCAATTCCTTGCAGGTATTTATTTTTAGCAATCATCACTTGTGCAACCATACTGGCATGGTCGTCCACATTTTTATCAGGTTTTGGAGGTTCGTTACGATAAAAAACTGCTTGAGGAGAAATCGCTTTTAGGCTGTTAGCTGCTTTATCTTTACCTAATTTTACAGGACGACCTACTTCTACCTGACCAATACCAATTTTTCGACCCAACAAATTATAGGGAGCTTGATGCAATCGACGAGCATTGACTCCTTTTTCCCCTATAGAATCGTGTAAAGCTATAGCAGGAGTAACAAAGCCAGAAATTACCAAACTAGAAATCAGCCAAATTGCTTTTCTACCCATATTCTTTGTAAATTATTATCGGATTTCCCTACTTTTTACCGTAATTACCGTACTAATTGTGACAAAAGCTTGCCGAAATAGTGTATCTTAGGCTAAAAGTGTGTCAGGTTAATCTGCAAACTTCAGGCTTGAGATAATAAATAAGTGTAAAGCCAAGCAGAAAGCCAGACCCTAAACTATTTATTTAACATATCATAACAGGCAAGATTGAGCGTATGACAAAACAAGTTGCGCATCCCATGATGAAATTGCAACGCAAGGTATCTTCCTTGGTAGATTCAAAGATCGTCAAACCAGATGATCGAATCGGCAAAATTGCCCTTTTAATGGGTAATGACTGGTCATATTGGAAAAACGAATTACTAGATTTCGACTTTTCGCCCCAAGACCCAATTCAAGAACTATTATCCGTAGAAAATTGGGACGAAGACTAGAAGACTAATTGTGGTATCAGTCGTAAGTAATAATAATAAATAATATTAATTCAATTGTTAGTTGTTATTGTTGCTTTATTGTTGCTTGCGGCTTATTTTAAGGATATTGTTTCAATACAAATACAAAAATAATCAACTTGAAACTTAGAGACAGGCTGATAAGGCATTTAATAGTTCTTTGGCTGTTTTATAACGGTCTCTTGGTTCGGGTTGACAGGCAATAGTTAACACCTGAGCCAGATTTTGAGGTAGATTAGGTATACTGCTAATATCAAACTCAAATTTATTACTTTGATAGCGATAATATTGCATCGGAGCTTTTCCTGTTAAGAGAAAAATGATCGTTGTGCCAACCCCGTAAATATCAGATTGAGGACAAGGCTTACCCCGATATTGTTCTGGCGCACTATATCCTTCTACTCCAATACGAGTTTCTAAAGCAGTGCCCAGTTCTTTTACTGCACCAAAATCAAGCAGCATTAAGCGGTTGTCTAAGTTACGTAGCATTAAATTAGCTGGTTTGATATCTCGATGCACCAGAGGTGGCTCTAAATTATGCAAATATTCTAGAATTTCACTAATCTGAATCATCCAGCGAATAGTTCTTTCTGGGTCTGTTGGGCCACGTTGGTTAACAAATTGCTCTAAATTATGACCATGGATTAACTCCATGACTAGATATTTACGATTGTTCTCGACGAAAAAGTCATAATATTTAGGAATACCTGGATGTTCCAAAGATTTCAAAATTCTAGCTTCTCTTTCAAATAGCTCTCTAGCTTTAGCAATACGAGCCATGTCTGTATTCATCTCTTTGAGAACTAGAAGTAGAGGGGCATTCTGTACTGTACGATGGCGATCCCAAGCTAAATAAGTAGTTCCCATTCCTCCCCGACCCAAAGTTCGCAAAACTTGATAAGAGCCAATAAAATGCTCTTCATCGACAATAGGCTGACCGCAATGTCGGCAAAAAATGCTTCCTTCTGGATTGTCTCCATGGTCACAAACAGTAGTAGTTTCTAAGATATTAGTTTGTTCAACTTCTACTAGTTTTTTAGCTAAATAAGATTCTAGTTCAAACTTAAATACTGGACCATTTTCTGCTAAGCGAATTAGATCATCATGCTTTAATATAGCCTCGGTCACAAAAGTATTGTTAACTAAAGTGCCATTAGTCCCTCTACTAATTAACTGCCATTCTTCCAGCTGAGGATTGATTAGCTTTAATTCTAAATGCTGCCGAGAGACTTGAAAATAACCATGTAAAACAATATCATTATTTTGAGCTCGACCAATACGAATCACTGATTGCTCAGAAAACTCCCATTGCTGTAAGGGTTGATTGGTCTGCGGTTCTAAAAGTGTGAAAATGACCATATTTGGACAAATATAAATTAAATTAGCACAAAATAAGCTATTGTTATTTATAAATTTATAAATTAGGTTTTAACTTAATTCTAACCAGAATGGCAGTGATGTTATCGTGACCATTGTAGTTGTTAGCAAAATCGACTAGTTTGAATAAACCTTCTTGGATATCACTACCAGAACTAATTAAAGGTTCAAGATAAGTTTGCCAATGTTTTTCTAATAAATTATTGTCAGAAAGACCATCAGAACAAAGCAATAATAGGCAATCTTCAGTAATTTCCATAAATTGCACATCAGGTCGAACATAGTTGCTCCGCCTTGGCCCCAACGCCTGAGTTAATTGATATGCATCTGGGCGGCCATAGGCAATATCTGGTTCAACACCTCGATTAATTTCTCTCTGACCAACTTCATGATCTATGGTCAACTGTTCTAGTCCTTGCTTGCGAGTAATACGATAAATACGACTATCTCCTACATGAGCGATCGCCAGTTGAGTATCTTGTAGTAAAGCCATTACTAATGTCGTTCCCATTCTACCGCTACCAGAGCGAGAGTTATCTATATTGGTTTGATATAAAACTTCATTAGCTAATAATATCCCCTGTTCAATAGTTTTTTGCTCTGGTAATTCTTCTTTCCAATGGGTTTGAAAATATTTTTGCAAGTTTTCCACTGCCATGGCACTAGCAACTTCTCCCGCAGCGTGTCCTCCCATGCCGTCACAAACTAAATACAAGCCACGAACCTTCAGATTATTTTCTGCGTTATTTTCTACCTTTTCAACTGCAGTTTTGACTCCAAAAAAGTCTTCATTATGATCTCTATGTGAACCAATATCGGTACAGCTAACATCAGTAATGCTTCTCAGCTGCATTGGTATCATTGCTGTTGGCTGTTCTTCAAATTCACTACTATACATCATTTCTTCATCTTCATCTTCATCAAAGAAGTTTCCTAGTTTAGATGCTCCTAGATTATAGTTAGATTCAGGTTGAGTAATGTTCACTTGAGAATAATTTGTATGAATATCAAAGGACTCAATCTCGTCTTCATCAAGACCAAGATTATGAAGTTCTAGTCGTAACTGCTCTATTTTGTCAATTTCTCCTGATATAACTCTGTCGAGTAGTCGATTAAGATTATCTAAATTATCTAAATTGGATTGGGTAAAGCAAAGTTGCCAAGTTTTAGCTAAATCTTTCAAGCTAGGGGGATTATCTATTGGATCCATATATAGTTGCTGCAAACATAAAGCTTGATCTTCATCTATGCGTAAATTTTTAGTGACTAATAAACTTTGAGCGCAGCTTATTTGATGTAAAGCTTGCCACAGCTTTGCCATTTCATCTAGAAACCAAATAATTTGTAGTAGTGGCAACTTTTGCTGTGACCACAATTCCGTAAGTAATGTCCATTGAGAACGATCTGGCAATAAAACAACTCCTTGGTCTTGCTGTTGCCAAGCATCATAAATTTCAGGCACTGTAGGGGTATATTTTTCTAAAATTAAATAGGGTAAAGCATGAATAGGTAGTCCGACTAAGTTCCAATTTTGGCTTACGGATAAATAAGAATTATTTAAATTTTGACTTAGTTGGTTAAACAAGTCCGTTTGCTGTTTTTGTAAGGTTGCTAAATGCGATTTTTGCCAAGGATATTGATCGATTACTTTACCTTGAATAAATATACTGTCTGAATTGTGCTGAATGGTTTCTAAAAATTTTTCTGAGCTTGAATTGCTCTCAATTGCATAGCGCTTAAGAATACGGCTATTGTTTTGGTCAATTTGTAACAAAGATTTTGTTTCTTTTTTAACTTTGGTAAATACGTTAGATAAATTTTCGATTGCTAATTGAGAATTGCCATGAGCCATTTTGGGGTCGGCTATTGATTCTTCGGCTACTTTTTTTTGCAAAATTATTGCCCAAAGTACAGTATGGTTTGCTGCACCACAAAAGCTACAAGTTTTTGATTCGATTGGAATAATAGCTTGACATTCACAACATTTTTTATCTACTAAAGAAAAACCACAACTTTGACAGAATTTATGATCTTTGGGATTTTCAAACTTGCACTGAGAACAAATAAGCATACTATATCTTCCTTAAAATATATTAGTTTTATCTATAATTTGGTTTATATTGATTGATTTTTTTTTATCTAGTTAATATAGCGGTATTTTTACAAGTCATGAGCCAATTTTTACTCATAATAATAATTCGCTGCTGAGAGTAATTATTTAGCTGAAAGTAACTGTTTAAATCTGGCAACAAAAATGAATGGTTGAGCAAAATTAATTTAATTGACACAATTAACTGACTAAGGAAAATAACGCAATTATATCCGCGATCTTAGCCCATCGTTTTTTTTTGGCAATCTCTCTGAAAAATAGTAGTCCACCACAGAAATTATGATACTAAATCCTGTTGAAATACCATACTTAAAAATTAGGTGAAGGCAGAAGTCAGTCCTAAAGGATACCGCTGAGTCCTACGGACTTGCTTCGCAAACGCATAAGGGCAGGAGGCAGAAGACTTCGAGCCTAATTAAAACTCCCAATGTAAAGTATGTTTTCAGAATCGAATTTGGTATGACAGGTTAAGTTGAGGATATAAACGCTTCAATTTAACTCTTGCATCTTGATTGCTAAAACGCCAATTAAATGTTGCTTGTTGTCGATTAACGTGAGCGTCCAACGAATTAAATTCGTTGGACGCTCACGTTGATTACGTTCCTTTTCTCATGAGGCTGTTTCTTATTTAATTGTCTCTAGATTGGGAATTCGTCTCTTCAGACACTGACGAGAAAGAACAGACAGTTCAATTTCAACCATATTTAACGAACTGCCCTTAGTACAGGACAAAACTTGCACTATATGGCGTTTGCGCCCTTTAACTTTTTTGCCACTATCAAAACCGCAGACCGCACCCTTTTTTCTCTGGTTTTGACCGATTGAGAGTCAGCGATCGCAACTGTTGAATTTATTTCTCTGCCTTGACCTTGCCTTATTTGTGAGCGTAACTGGTCATGAATTTGCTCCCATATTCCTTTCCGCTGCCATTTTGGGAAATAACCATATACTGTGGTGTGAGGTGGTAAATCATGAGGTAGCATTTCCCATTGACAACCTGTGCGTTGAACGTAGAAAATACCATTGAGAATTTCCCTTAAATCAACTTTTCTGGGATGCCCAAAGCCTCTTGGTAAAGGTAGTAATGGGTTCAACACCTCCCATTCAGCATCGCTTAAATCACGCTTGATAAGGTTTTCTCTTGGGTGCTGCAATTTGAGGAAGACGACTCATTTACATCAATTTATTCAACATCAACTAGCTTATCTTCTACTAATATTGACTTTTTCTCTCTTTAGATTCTCTTTACGAATTAGCTCTTAAAAAGATACTTAGTCCAGCTTGAACTGTTATAGCTAAAAGCTAAGAACTTTTTTTAATCATCCATTTGCCAAGGCTCAGTTATATTACCTTCATCCAAAATTTTCTTAGGACGCAATACTAGAACAAGTTGACCTATAATCTTCACGTTTGGCTCGGTTTCAAACCAGCGTAATTCAAGTTTCCCTTCTATTTCCACAATGAAATAACTGTTAATATCCCAATTTTTAATTGCCCGATCTAGAATCACCAAAACTTCTTCTACTTTGCCTCCAAGAAATTTAGGCAGAAGATCACTGTTACATAAATAAGCTACGGGATCAGTTGCTTTAAGAAGTGTTTGCCACCCAGGTACAGGTATATAAGTACCACTAGTAGCTTTAATACTACTAAAGGGTTGATGAATTTCTAATTTTTCGATTGCTTCTATAGCTTGGCTATCAAGAGGATAAGAGCCAGCTAAGGGGACAATACGAGGTAATTCTTCTTCTATTTCCAAACGATATAAGGGTAGCAGTGGTGCGGTAGCACTCTTAACTACACTAAAGTCACTTAATAATTTTTCGATCGCCTCTCTGGCAGTGGCAGAATGAGCAAATTTTAACCCCTGAGCAATTAGGCGCGATCGCTCTTGGAGATCTTTTTTGCTTTTTGCCCGTTTCCAAGATATGTAGGCTACCCAATCCCCAGGATGATTAGTAAAAGCTTCTGGTAACTGAGACATCCGCGAAACGTCTTGCATCGCCTTAGCTACTAAGTGCGCTCCATCTACATCAATCCGTTTATCGTATGCTAGCAGACTAGCATCTACCCGCTGTTGCTGATTAAGTACCCGAAACTCATATAATACATCGCTTCGAGGACCTTTAAAATAGTTCAAGATCTCTGAATCGACATTACTTTGAACTAAATTATCAAAAACTTGAGCTGCTACAATCACCAGATTTTGCTGGCTGTTTTGAAATCCTGTATCTTCAAAAATCTTTTGGGTACTATATCCTGCTTGCTGTAGTTGGCGGCAGATTTTGCCCCATTCTACCCAAGTACCTTCCTTGTGCAGTAGCGATCGCATTAATTCTTCTGCTTCTGCTTGGGATATCTGAGTCTGGCTATCGTGTGGAATATTGTTCATAATTTCTTCTTTTCCCCTCCCCTCTTTTCTTTTAACCTAACTTCTGCCAGAAGTTTATTGATGATAGTGAGTCAGAGAATGAGGTACTTCTAACCCATTAGCTTCCATTAAACCAGCGTTACTCATAATCTCCTGGGGTTTACCCTCCGCCACAATTCGACCTTGATTGAGCATAATAACGCGATCGCATACTTCAATAATTAATTCTAAATCATGAGAGGAAACAACAGTAGTTTCGTGAGAAGATTGCAAAAATTTAATTAATCTGCGTCTAGCTCTTAAGTCTAAATTAGCACTAGGCTCATCGTACAATACAATCTGCGGCAGCATTGCTAAGACAGCGGCGATCGCTACCATACATTTTTCACCTCCAGAAAGTTGATGAGAAACTCGCTCTGCTAGATGAGTCACCCCAGTTAAAGATAGAGCAGCATTGATACGAGTTTCTATTTCTTCAGGGGATAGTTCAATGTTTTCTAAACCAAAGGCAATGTCATCTCGCACTGTAGGACAAAATAATTGATCGTCAGGGTTTTGAAAAACCAAGCCTATTTCTGGATTAAATTCTCCTGCTTTTATTGGACGATCAAACAATTTCACCTCACCATAAGTCGGTTTTAAAATACCACATATAGTCAAAAATAAACTAGTTTTACCAGCACCATTAGCTCCAATTAAACCAACAGTTTCCCCTGAAGCAATCTCTAAATTAATATCAGTCAAAACAGCTCTTTCTTCTCCATAGTTAAAACATAAATTATTCAGAGAAATAGCTTTGTTTTTTAAAGATAATAGATTTGCCGTGCGCACTAAGTCGTTCATTATTTTTGTCAACTTCAATGGTAATTAATAATTTTAGATAGTTAAAAACTGGATATCTAAAAACTTGGTAGTATTGTTTCGAGTACAACTAAAAATATTGCTGTTAAAACTGCCATAATTGTTCCCCACAAACTAGAATTATTATGGCTAAATTCAAATTTCCAATAGTTTTTTTGAGAACTTCCCTGACTACCATAACCCCGTAAAATCATTGCCTGATAAATTCTCAAAGAACGATCGTAACTCCTAACTAATATGCTACCAGTTAACTGAGCAAAAACTTTTAAGGTGCGACGATTCAAACTTTTAGCTTGAAATCCTCTTAATCTCATTGCTCGTTGCATAGTAGTTAGCATTTCTCCCAATTCTTCTAGGTAGCGATAAGACAATAAAGTCATGTCCACAATTACTCTAGGCAAACCAAGAGAACGCATTGCTTTAATACTACTTAAAAAGGGTGCAGTACCAAACATCACTAGACTGAGGGTTAGAATACAAAAAAAACGTACTGAAATTAACAGTGCGTCCCAACATCCTTCCTCTCTAATTATCAAATAGCCCCACTGAAAAATTGGAGTACTTCCTGATATAAAAGGTAGAAAAGCAATTACTGCTAAAATAAACCAGCTAGGATAGCGTAATCGCTTAATTAAAAATGAAATTGGTATCTTAGAAAGCCTAAACAAAATGCAGGTGATTAAGATCATTATTGGGAGTAACCATACATTTTGAATAAAAGCAAAAGCAAAAATCAAACTTAATAAACCCACTAACTTGTAACCTTGTTGCCAACGGTGAAGTGGTGAATTCAAATAAGCATATCTGTCAAGAACTAATTTCATTATTTATGACTTTAATAGTTCGGGTTTAACTTTCTCAAGAAAAGAAATTAACATTACAGTAAACACGCCTTCAACAATGGCTTGAATACTATAACCACCTAAAGATATGAAAATAGCAGTTCTTTCTGCATTAATATCCATATCAGGAGAAATATTAGTAACTAGCAAAATGGCAAACATCACTGCCGATAATAACAATGACCCTGCACCAGAAGCAAAAGATAAAATGCTCGTTAGGAGTTGTTTCTCCCCTCGTAAGCGATCGCGTTGTCGAAATAGATGGTAGGCGGCGATCGACGGCGCACCTAAAATGAGGGCATTGACTCCCAAAGTTGACATTCCCCCATGCTGAAACATCACTGCCTGAAAAAATAGACCAATCAGTATTGCAGGGAAAGCATAGTAACCTAAAACTGTACCCATCAAACCATTAAGAATTAAATGGACGCTGGTGGGGGGGATGGGGATATGAATCAAAGAGGCGACAAAAAAAGCTGCCGTTAACAAAGAAGCTTTAGGTATATTCGCTTGAATATAGTGATCCCGATTGATCTGGCGCAGAGAGTACCAGGTAACACCGCCAGTCAAGGCATAACCAGCAAGACAAATATTAGGGGGAAGAAAGCCGTCAGGAATGTGCATTCAAAAACTAATAATTTACTTATAAGACTTAGAGCGAGAAAAAAACAAAGCCGTACCCACAAAACCCCAGATACTAGAGACTGCCATCACTGCTTTTTGCATAGAAGTATAGCCAGCACCAGTAGCTGATAATTGAGTGTCAGTAACATTCTGGGCTAATTTGCTACCTGTGACTGGAATGGTGGTAATATCGCCATGTCCAGATTGACGTACCTTGACATCCCAATCACCGACATTGTTCGGCTCGGCATCAGGAACAAAAGTAAAATTACCAGATTCGTCGGTTGTACCTTTTAGCCAGGGAGTAGTGCGATCGCTAGGGGCATAAATTACCACTTGAGCATGAGCCATTGGTGTATCGTCATCATATTTTGCCTGGATGGTAATAGCCGAGGTTTCTCGATACTCAATATTGGCACCGTGAGCCAAAATTTTTGTGGGTACTGCTATTAATACTAGTAAGGTCAAAAAAAAGTAACGCTTATTCATAAATCACTGTAAGGCTACTGATAAAAAATTGTAATGGTTTTAACGAGGAAAGATAGAGTTTCTCCTGGTTTTCTCAAGAATCTGGGAATTTTTACCCAGGGAAACCAAAAAAAAAAGAATGTTTCCTTTCATTGTGAAGTGCTGACTACACAGTGTCCTTCCCCAACATGACCTAAACCCAGCACCGCTTCAGTTAATTTTTGATAATTTTGGGGAGAGAGACTAGTGGACAAATCTGTCTCATTTAATTCTAGGGATTCATTGACAGCCAAATCAGCTAAAGGTTGAAATCCTAAGGCGTCTTGATTGAGGGCATCATCGCTCGGGGTATTAGCATCACCAAAAATGTGATCGAAATGAAACGTTGCTTCAACTTGTCCTGGGGTGTCTGCTTGTACTATCCCCTGACGTTTTTCGCCGACAAATTCGCCGCAAATATACTCAGCAGGATGATTAAAACCTAAGTCAAAATTTATGGTCTGTCCTTCTTTGGTAGCTTGTCCCTTTAAAGCGATAGTATTCCCTGCTATGGGACTACTAGCATTTGCGGTGCTAAAGTTCCAACTTAGGGCATTATAAAAGCCAACGGGTACATTAACCTCACTAATTAAAATTGGCTCTGCGTCTGCTTCTCCTGCGGCTAAATCTGATGTTTTGGTAGTATCAAGGAGCTTTACCTTATCTTGATATTGAATGCTGTCTTTAGTATCTCCTTTTTGAGGTTCAAAAGATGACTCAGTTTGATAAGCAGTAGCAGCAGAAAAGTTGACATATACACGATCAAAATTAATTTGCCAGCCATCTTTACTCACAAAACCTCGCCTGACAAAATCTTCTCCATTAGCAACTAGTGCTAGCATTCCTTTTTCTGTAGTTGCTGCTATGGTTTGATTTCCATTTTCTTGACCGCAACTACTCAAAAATACAGAGTTTAAACCCATAATAGAGGCGAACACCCAAGGGGTAGTGCCAAAGGCAGTCGAAGCGATTTTTTTCATATTTGGCGTTGCACTTTAAAAAGATTTGGATTCTAATGACGAACCTAGATTTTTTGTCTCTCTTTAGTAATAATGAATTTTAATTGCAGTTTGCAATCCCCCTAGAGGGCATCAAATCAAAGTTTTTGATTTGATTTAAGTTTTCAATTATTGATTTTTGACAACTAATTTATAAATCACAAAGGATTAATCCGTGTTATTTTCCGTCAAATTGATTACAATGCCATAGGGGAAAACTAAAGGAAACTTTGTAATTTCTTGATAAATTTTGAGTATAAATCCCCTAATTTCTGTTTAATCTTTACCCAAGTCATGACAATCGAGGCTAAAATCGGAAAATAGTTGCGAGTTTCTAGTTGATAACACTCATAAGATGATTTGTCTTAGATAGAGACTGGGCAATGTACACAGGTTGTTTGGGCGCAAACAACCAACCTGAGAAACGAAGAGTTAAATGCAGTGTAATTAGACACAAGCTAATTCCTACTTAACTAAAAATAAATATCATTAATTTTTCACTGAAGGAGCAAGAGGAAAACGGCATGACCCAAGCTAATCAAGTTCTAGCAACGATCGCCAATCCTGGAAACGATTGGGAAAGCTTAATCGAACAAGATACTAGTAAAAATCAAGACGATGTTGATTTAAAAACAGCCATCAAAGGGAAAAAGAAAAAAGCCACCACTACTCGTCGTGCCGAACGTGGTAGAAAAAAACCTTATACAGAAGATTCTATTCGTATTTATTTACAAGAAATTGGTCGTATCCGACTTTTAAGAGCAGAAGAAGAAATTGAATTAGCTCGCCAAATTGCTGACTTATTAGAATTAGAAAGACTTAAAGATAGTTTAGAAGATGGTTTAGGAAGAGAAGCCACAGACGAAGAATGGGCGCGAGAAGTCGATATGGAATATCGCAAATTCCGCCGTCGCTTGTTTATCGGCAGAAGAGCTAAAGATAAGATGGTGCAATCTAACCTACGTTTAGTTGTATCCATTGCTAAAAAATACATGAATCGGGGCTTATCTTTTCAGGATTTGATTCAAGAAGGTTCTTTAGGACTAATCAGAGCTGCAGAAAAATTTGACCACGAAAAAGGCTATAAATTTTCTACCTATGCTACTTGGTGGATCAGACAGGCAATTACCAGAGCGATCGCCGATCAGTCTCGTACTATTCGCCTCCCTGTTCACCTCTACGAAACTATTTCTCGTATTAAAAAAACTACTAAATTGCTTTCTCAAGAAAGAGGGCGTAAACCTACAGAAGAAGAAATTGCTACTCGCATGGAAATGACCATCGAGAAGCTCAGATTTATTGCTAAATCGGCTCAATTGCCAATATCCTTAGAAACACCCATTGGTAAAGAAGAAGACTCCCGTTTGGGCGATTTTATCGAAGCTGATGGTGAAACTCCTGAAGATCAAGTATCTAAAAGTCTATTGAGAGAAGATCTAGAAAACGTACTAGACACTCTTAGTCCTCGTGAACGTGACGTTCTGCGCCTTCGATATGGTCTAGATGATGGTCGCATGAAGACATTAGAGGAAATTGGACAAATCTTTAATGTTACTCGCGAGCGTATTCGTCAAATCGAAGCTAAAGCATTACGCAAACTGCGTCATCCCAACCGCAACAGCATATTAAAAGAATACATCCGTTAAATAGTCAGAGTAATCTGTCTCTGGATAGATCTCGATAGAAGATAAGGGGTTGGCAAGATTAAATGCTAGACCCCTTATTGTCGTAAAATTATTGAGCCATGTATCAATCTAACTTTGTCTTTGGCTATGGTTCTCTGGTGAACGTAGAAAACCTAGAGCAACACTTGAGGCGTAAATTAACTTCTGGTTCAGATTTGATGATTTGTGGTTTAAAAAATTTTCGTCGTTGCTGGAATATTGCGATGAATAACAGCCTCGACTTACCTAACTACAAATATTATTGCGATCGCCAGACTGGAAAAAGACTAGATGGTTTTGTCACTTTTTTAAATATACGCCCTGTTCAAAGCCAGACTATTATCGGGATTTTATTTGGTGTTTCTGAACAAGAGTTGGAAAATTTAGACCGACGTGAGAGAAATTATCACAGAATTAATGTAACTAGTAAGATTGATATAAAAATACAGGGGAAAGCCTGGGTATATATAGGTCTTGAACAAGCCGAACAGCGTTATCAAGAGGGCTTAAAGAGACACAGTGCTATGATTTCTCAAGATTATTTTGATTTAGTTAACAATGCCTATTTTTCATTAGGCAATTACGCATTTTCTAACTATGTTGCCACAACAGATAAACTTGAAGTCCCCACAGTAGATCTTAAAATGTGCCAAGTAAATATCTCATAATTATTGCTCGATCGGTAAAAAATGCGTCCATATAGTCCATACGTTAGTCAACTAAAATAGCGATAGCAATGAAGCTAAGGGGAGAGATAAGAACTGGGAAAAATGACTTCTCCTTTTGGATGAAAAAACTATCGTCTTACTATACAAAGAAGACTGGAATGAGTTTTTTTCCTGGAACACTTAACGTTCATCTGACAAACCATAAATATTATTTTCCCCAAGATTGTCTACGTTTAGAAAAAGAAGAATATGGTGGAACTGTTTCAATTAGTATGGCAAAATGCCACATTTTGGGTAAAGATGGCTATATTCTGCGGACAGACAGCGATACAGGAAAGCATGGCTATCTACCAGAGCAAATCCTAGAAGTAGCAACAGATGTTAAATTACGCGATCAATTTAATCTCAAAGACGGAGATATTATTGAGGTGGAAGTAAATAATGGAGAGTGGAACGAAATAATTGAAAATACCTAAGCCAATCTAAAAATTATTACTTATTACTTATTGCTTCGGTGAAGTAATATTACCCGTCTAAATCACCTTCCATCACCGTGGCGATCGCTTTACCTGTAGTTTCTTTAAATTCTTTGACATCAACACGCTCTAAAATAATTATGGCAACAATCATGGCTAAAGCTTGAATGGCAAATACTAAGCTATAAGACATAAGGGGAGTAGCCAAAATACTTTTACCAATATCTAGAATAACGCCACCGCTCAAAGTGGCCAAACCTCTAGACATTGCTTGAGCTAATCCCCATGCGCCAATAAAAGTACCAGCGGTTTTTGCAGCAGTTAAATCTAACATTAAACTAATGCCACCGACGGTAGCCATTCCCGCCGCCGCGCCAAATAATACCATTGCCGATTGTAAAATTTTTGGCTGTTGGGTAAAGCCAGACAAAATAATTAAGCCAAAACAGACAGCAACTAGAATACAACCAACTTTAGTAGTTAACTTTTTGCCCAAGTGAGGAATAATCCAAAACCCTGTAAGACTATACCCAAACAAAATACCCATTCCCCAGTATGCATTTAGTTTAGTAGTTTCACCGATACTCATGGCGAATACTTCACCGCCATAAGGTTCGAGTACTGCTTCTTGCATGAATAACCCAATAGTAAGAATAGACAAAAAAGCAAAAAAGATACCAGTTTGGCGACTGGTAGTTAAAACTTTAATTGCTCTGGCGATCGTAATACTATCTTCTCGATTAGTTGCACTGTTACTAGTAGTAAAACGAGAATATTTTTTTTCTACTCTCCAGGTAGCAATAAAAGCTAAAGCAACAACCAAAAAGGGTACAAAACTGAATATAGAATTAATTGGTGGTTGTAATGTTTCTAAAGGAATATTACCTGCGGTAATTCCGCCAGCTTCGATTCTTTTAAAAACAATACCACCAGTAACTCCACCAATTACTATACCTACCATTAACATCGACCAGACGATCGCTACTAATTTTGAGCGACTATCTTCTTCGGTAATATCAACGAGTAAAGCAGTAAAAGGTGTCGAGCTAGAACTAACCGCTAAACCATAAATAGCCATGATTAGAGCTAAGATAGCACTCCAGCCGATAGTTTGAGTATTCCACAACCAACCATCACTAGCTCTAACAACTGCCCCTAACTGCCAGACAGCTTGTACTGCTAAAAATACTGCTAAACCATAAATAGCCGTACCTAACAGTACGTAATTAGTACGATGTTTGCCTAATAAAGGTTTGTTATCCGATAGTTGTCCGAACCATACCCGTGCGGGGGAAACAAATAAAGACGTTGCTAAAATCCCCCCCGTAATAGTTGCGGGTATACCCAATTCACTAATCATTACCCGATTTAATACGGCTAAAGTCAGTACTGCCATCAATCCTAGTCCCATATTAAATAAGCCTAGGCGGAGAGCAGTTAAAATTCCTACTTTGCGTTTCGGGCGAGTATTAAACGAAGGAGATTCGGGAAAATCTTGAATAGTCATGGTTTTAGATTGCTAGAGATAGAAAATACTTGCTCTCTAGTTTTGTTAAACTTCTCTATGAACTTGAACCTAATTTTAAAACTGCCATAAATGCTTCTTGGGGGACATCGACAGTCCCAATCGCTTTCATGCGTTTTTTACCTTTGGCTTGTTTTTGCAGTAATTTTTTCTTCCGAGATATATCACCGCCATAACATTTAGCCAAGACATCTTTACGCAAGGCGGGAATATGTTCACTAGCAATTACTTTCGAGCCGATAGCGGCTTGAATTGGTACTTTAAACTGATGACGAGGAATTAATTCTTTCAGCTTTTCCGTTAATGCTCGACCAACATAATAAGCTTTATCCCGATGAACGATGGTAGATAAAGCGTCTACAGGATCTTTATTAACTAAAATATCTAACTTAACTAGATGATCGGAACGATAGCCCAACATCTGATATTCCATGCTGGCATAACCTTTAGTTCGGGACTTCATTTGGTCAAAAAAGTCGGTGACTACTTCGGCTAGAGGCAATTCATAGACTAGGCAAGTACGGTTTTGGGTGAAGTATTTCATATCTTTAAATACTCCCCGCCTAGTTTGGCATAAATCCATCAAAGTACCAACATAATTTTCGGGAGTAATTATTTCTACTTTAATATAGGGTTCTTCAATTTTTTCCCGTTTTTGGGGATCGGGTAACAAACTAGGATTGTCGATCTCTATCACTTCTCCTTCTACCGTAGTGACGCGATAAATTACAGACGGGGCAGTGGTAATAAGTTCTAAATTATATTCTCGCTCTAGTCTTTCCTGAACAATTTCCATGTGTAGTAATCCTAAGAAACCACAACGGAAACCAAAACCCATAGCACTAGAGGTTTCAGGTTCATAGGAAAGGGCAGCATCATTAAGTTTTAATTTATCTAAAGCTTCCCTTAAATCTGGGTATTGATCGGAGTCTGTCGGAAATAAACCGCAAAATACCATTGGTTTAGCTTCTGTATAACCAGGTAAAGGTTCTGGTGCAGCAGCTTCAACTAGAGTAATCGTATCACCCACACGGGCATCTTCTACAGCTTTAATGGCAGCAGCAAAATAGCCTACTTCTCCTGCATGAAGCTCATTTACTTCAACTTGAGTTGGAGAAAGAACCCCCAGTTCATCGATCGCATATTCTTTCCCCGATGCCATCAGACGAACTAAATCGCCCTTTTTAACCTTGCCATCCATGACTCGGAAATAAACTATCACCCCACGATAAGCATCGTAATAGCTATCAAAGATTAAAGCTCGTAAAGGCTCATCTATGGTATCTTGTGGTGGCGGTACTTTCTGCACAATCGCTTCTAGGATATCGTCTACTCCTAATCCTATTTTGGCTGAAGCTTGGATGATATCAGTACAGTCTAAACCTACTACATCTTCAATCTCTTGGGCAACGCGATCGCATTCTGCTCCTGGTAAATCAATTTTGTTGAGTACAGGAATAATTTCTAGGTCATTTTCTAATGCTAGATAGACATTAGCCAAAGTTTGTGCTTCAACCCCTTGAGAGGCATCTACCACTAGCAAAGCTCCTTCACAAGCAGCTAGAGAACGGGATACTTCGTAAGAAAAATCTACGTGACCAGGAGTATCAATTAAATTTAAAACATATTCTTGCCCATCTTTAGCAGTATAGTTCATTCTGGCTGCCTGTAGCTTGATGGTAATTCCTCGCTCTCGTTCTAAATCCATATTGTCGAGGAATTGTTCTTTCATCTGCCTTTGTGCAACAGTACCAGTCGATTGCAACATTCGATCGGCTAGGGTAGATTTACCATGATCGATATGGGCAATAATTGAAAAGTTACGAATACGAGAGACGGGAACGTCAGTCATAAAAATTTTAAGAAATAAAAATCTTTAAAAGTTAGTAATGTTTAAACTATTGTAATGTTCATTTTTACCTATTTCTTAAGTCTATTATAGATTTTGCTTAAGTTCATCTGTTTTTACCTAAGGTCAACCCAGGTACTGTCGTTAGAAGACTGTGTAAGCTTTCCTTATGCCCCAGGCGTGTTGAGCGTCAATTAAGCTCAGCAGGTAAAATAAAAATAAAATCAGGAAAAAAATTTATGAATGATGATCCTTCGCCCTTAGAGCGATCGCCAGAAAAAATAAGAATGTCGATTGATCTAGACTCAGAAATTGTAGAAAGAATTAAGCATCTAACCAATGATCCTAGTCGAGTGATTGAAGTGGCTATTAAGCAATGGCTTAATGGAGAAAGAGAAGATAATACCGACTTAACCCGCACTTTTCGGCGCAATCCTCCTGTTCCTCCCCATGGAGAATGGAACGATTAAACTAAATCTTTTGCTCTAACAACCAATTTAGAGTAAAGCTTAAAAAGAAAAAAGTTCTTGGTCTGATTTTCTTTGTATGATTACTTAATTTTAATAGCAAGTTCAGTGTACTTGAAGTCTAGCAAATTTCAATCTTTCACAGCGGTTGAACAGACTGAGGAACATTACAGAAAGAAAAACGTTATTCCTACCTTAGATATCTATAGGTTATAGTTTCAGGGAGGAGTTCAATTTTTAGGTTGGAACTCCATCCAAATCTAACCTTTTTGCCGATGCTCCCTAGATTTGATTCAGAACTATCTGATGCTAATACTACGTTGTCAGCCAATGAAATTGGATGGCAACACTTGGGAGCAGAATTAGTTTTTACTCAAGATATTTCAGGTAATTATCTGTCTTTTTGGTGGTCGAAAGCTGAGAAATACGGATTGAGTTGGGAATACGGAACTTGTCCAGATATTAATCCTGCTTCGAGTTTATCTCAGGAAAATGTTTTTGCTCCCGTTGATTTTCCAGCATACATCGACAAGATTAAAAGAGTTATTAAACGTCGACTTCCTGAACAATGCTATTGCTTATTTAAGTGTGCAGGAACTTCTTATTCTTTTGAGTTAGTAATTAGTCCCATATTTCCCCCCGTGGGAGAACCTCAAAAAGTTTTAGTTATGGGACATTTGCTACAAGAAGCAGAAATGTTTTCTTTTGCTCACAATGACACACCAGCAGCTATTTATAGCTATCAAAAACTCTTAAATCAAGTTGTGCGTAAAATTCGCCGCAGTCTAGATTTAGAAACTATTTTTCAGCACACTGTCAACAACGTAGGTGAAACTTTTGCTGTCAGTCGCTGCTTAATTTTGACTAGTCACACCAATGTCGCTAAATTGGTGGTAGAGGCGGAATATTGTCAGTCCAAATGTTGTTCAACGGCTGAATATAAATTGAACTGGTATCAGGAAGCCCATCTCGAGCAAGCTCTAAAATCCAATGAACCCGTAGCTGTAGATTTTATCGGGCAAGATACTTTACAACGCAAATCTGTTTTAGTAGTATCTACTAATTGTAATAGTGAAGATAATGTTTTAATCTGTTTGCAACAGTGCGATCGCTATCGTTATTGGACAACGTCAGAAATGGAGTTGCTCCACGAAATTGCCGAACAGGTAGAAGCAGCAATATCGCTAGCAAAGCTATATCGGGAAGTGGAGCAAGCCAGTATCCAAGCAGAAGAAGCTAACCGCCTCAAAAGTGATTTTTTGGCCAATACATCTCACGAACTTCGTACTCCCCTCAACGGAATTATTGGTTTTCTGAAGTTGCTTCTAGAAGGAATGGCAGATAACCCAGAAGAACAGCACGAATTTATTGAAGAAGCCTATAAATCCTCAATTCATTTACTCAATTTGATCAATGACATTCTCGATATTGCCAAGATTGAAGCGGGCAAAATGGAATTGGAATTAACAGAGATTGAATTAGATGAACTATTCCATAACGTTGATAATCTCATTCGTACCCAAGCAGTACAAAAAAATCTTAGTTTCCAAATAAAATATCCCTCTACTCTTACCCCCGTGACTCTATATGGCAACTATCAACGCTTACTTCAGGTAATGTTGAACTTAGTTGGTAATGGGATCAAATTTACCCAAGAAGGCGGGATTATAATTAGTGCTGAAGTAAATAATAAAAAAGTTGAATTTCAGGGGATAGAATTTCCAGGAATGGCTAAAATCAGTGTTGCCGATACGGGAATTGGGGTTTCTTTAGAAAAGCAAAATAAACTATTTGATAACTTTTATCAGGTAGATGGTTCAAGGACTAAATCCTATGGAGGTACTGGTTTAGGTTTAGCAATTTCTCAGAAACTAGTGGAGGCGATGGGAGGAACTATTTCTTTTTATAGTATGGGAGATGGTTTAGGTTCTACAGTGACGTTTACAGTCCCTTTGAGTCATTTGCCTGTAATCAAAACTGCTCAATCTGAAGGACAAGAACGGGTCAACTGAGGTGTGTATTGAAATAATTGAGTAACCATTTCCGTGCGAGAAGATATATTTACAGCGGTATGCAAATCTCTTTTTGCTCTGTTTTTTTCGTAAACTTGCCAAGTCGTGTATCTACCCAGCCAAGGAATAAAAGCGATCACCATAACTTATTTGCTAATAGTTTTACTAGCGATCGCTTTAAATCTTCCCACTGAAGAAACTAAATTAGTCTAAATCTTCAACTCTAGGGCTTTCATCTGCTTCGATCCAGATTAGTTGTTTAATACTACAAGTTGTAGCATATTGTTTAATTGCAGTTTCAGAACGTTTTTCTAAATCTATTTCAATCCTGACAGAATCATCTTCTTTCCTTAACTGACTGGCATATTTAAAAGCAGCAGCCTCTACTTCGGGGGTAGTAGGAATAACTAAATAATCGCTCTTTGGAGCTTGTTGAGGTAGGTTTTCTGTAGACAGTAAACAAGAATGTAAATCTTCAATTGAAAGACAAAACCCAATTCCAGGTGATGTTTTTCCTTGAGGATCGTATAGTCCCAGTAATTGATCGTAACGTCCACCCTCTGCCAAAACATAGGACTGATGATCTTGAAAACTAACTGCTTTAAAAACAATACCTGTATAGTAATCAAAAGTTTGTAATAAACTTAAATCTAAAGTTATGGGTAAGGGTCGATCGCAGCTATTATTAAGCAGTTCAATTAGAGACTTTAAGTTATGAACTATTTCTTTTGCCTCATAATCTAAACTTAAGGTCAAGATTTTACTTAAAACTTCTTCTGGCTTACCCCTTAAATCAAATAAAAATAAAGCTTGGGCTTTTAAATCTGCGTCTAATTCCAGATTATTTAAGGTAATACGGTCAAGATTAGCAATACAGTTACGTACCTGTTGACGAATCGATTCAGGAAACACTGCCAAAAGCGATCGCGTTAACCCTGCTTCTCCTAATAAGATTGACCAATCTGGTATGCCCAAATCATGTAAACAATCTACCAGCAACAGAATTACTTCCGCATCGGCTAAAACACCACCAGCAAATAACAATTCTACTCCAGCCTGATAAAATTCTAGCTGACGACCATGATGACTTTGGGGGGGATTACGAAAAACGTTAGCACGATAGCAAAGACGTTGAGGAGAAGTATTGCTAGCCATCCGTGTTACTGCTGCACGAGCAATAGAAGCAGTTAATTCAGGGCGTAATCCTAAAGAGTGTTCACCGTTGTTGCGTATTTGAATAACTTTGGACGGTTGAATTGCACCACCTGCTGTTAGGGTGTCCAGCCATTCTAAAGTAGAGGTGACAATACGCTGATAGCCCCATTTCTGAAATATATGTTGTAGGCGATCGTTAATCCAACGTTTTTGTTCTACTTCTAATGGTAATAAATCTCTAGCTCCAGCAGGGGGTTGATAAATCATTTCACCTTTTGTACAGATTTGCTTTCGATATTGATGGCGAGACATTAGCAATATCTACTTGTGTTATCTTACTTTTTTTTCGACCCAAAAAAACCACTAAAGAAGCCACTATTACCAGATTTACTGGCAGACTTCTGAGTAGAACTAGGAATAGAGGTTTTTGATTTATTGGCTATTTTGGTCAGTTTATCTAACGCTTTTTTGCTTTCGGTGACGATAGGATTGTGAGGATCTGCTTTGCAAGCTTTGTCAATATGAACTTTTGCCATAGTCAACTGCTTTTTATAGAGATAAGCTTTTCCCATTACCGCATGAGCCTTAGCATTATTAGGGTCAATTCTGAGGGCATCTCGCAATTCTGTAACTGCCCGATCGTATTCTCCTCTAGCTATATACTGTTGAGCGCGATCGACAAAAGCAGCAACTCTTGATTCAGATGTGGGTTCTTCTGCCTTAGCTGTAGTTTCGGCAGATGAAACAGAAGCCTGAGTTACATTAGCTTTGGATTGGGAGATAGTTTGAGTGGAAGTCTTAGTTTTGGCTGAAGAGATATGGTTATTTCTGTTGATTCCCTGAGCGCTTTTAAGCATCAGATAAACTAAGTTAACTTCACTAACAATACCAATATTTTGAGTTGCTTCTGCCAAGGATTGATACTGTTCGGCTGTGATTTTTTTGATTAACTTCGGATAAATTAATTCGGCACGAGCTCCAGCTTTTAATAGTTCTTGGGCAGATTCATTTGTAACTATAATTCGTTCTGGGTTTTCTGCTAGACGTTTGCCAATTTGAGTTAAAACCAATTGATGTTCAGCAAAAGTATTTTTCCTAGATAGCTGCTCATAAGCAGGATTAACTAACTTAGACAAAATCTGACTTGCCATCTTCATTCTAGCTCGATCTGAACGACACTTATCTGGGTGTAGTTTTTGAGCAATTTTTAAATATCGTAAACGAATTTGTTTAGGTTCAGCGTCTAAAGACACACCTATAATTGCATGATGATCTATTATATTGAATTTGAAAAGTCCGTGTTTAATCGCAAAAGACATAGGAAATAAAGATATAAATAATCAGCAGAAAAACATATCTTTGTCAGGAAAATGGCGCTCCAGATAGTGGCTGTATAGTTATTATTCCCCCAAACCTGATTGAACTAACAACAAATCGAAAAAATTTTTGTAGCTGAAGTTTGTGGGTATTGCGATTAATTATTTAGGGTAATTTATCCAAGCTAAACAGTAGGGAAAGTAGTGAATAATATATATTATTAAACTTTCCCCGATTATTATATTTTTGTTTTGTTCAACTATCTATTGAAGATATTCTTGCAATGCCTTAACTTCTAAAGGTTCAGACTGCAACGAACGAATCGCCGCTACTGTTGCTTTTGCCCCTGCGATCGTCGTAATTATTGGTAACCTATAATCTAGTGCCATCCGTCGAATTAATTGAGCATCGGTTTGAGATTCTTCTCCTGTAGGAGTGTTGATAATTAATTGAATCTCATTGTTTTTGATAGAATCGACCACATGAGGACGACCTTCATGAAGTTTAAGAATTAAATCTACATCTTTGATTCCATCGGCTTGCAATGCCTTTTGTGTTCCCGCCGTGGCAACTATTTTAAAGCCTAAATCAATAAAGTCTTGGACTACAGGAACGATCGCTTTTTTGTCTCGTTCATTCATCGAAACAAATACTGTTCCTGTTAAAGCTAAATCAACCCCAGCACCAATTTCGGCTTTAGCAAAGGCTTTACCGAAATCACTATCAATACCCATTACTTCTCCTGTAGAACGCATTTCTGGTCCTAAGAGCGTGTCTGTGTTGGTAAATTTATTAAAGGGTAGCACAGCTTCTTTGACCGCAATATGTTTGGGAATAGTTTCACTTTTTACCCCTAAGGACTCTAAACTCTCTCCAGACATAACCAAAGATGCTATTTTTGCTAAGGGAACACCAGTCGCTTTGGATACATAGGGAACAGTACGAGAAGCACGGGGATTAGCTTCAATAATGAATACCTGTTCTCCCTGAACAGCATACTGAATGTTCATTAACCCAACTACCTTTAAGGCTTTGGCTAGTTTTTCTGTCCAGTCACGGAGCGTAGCAATGGCGGACTCTGGTAGAGAGTTATAGGGAATAGAACAAGCTGAATCCCCTGAATGTATCCCTGCTTGTTCAATGTGTTCCATAATGCCACCAATAACTACCTTGCCAGTTTGGTCACACAGAGCATCTACATCAACCTCGATCGCATTTTCGAGAAATTTATCAATCAGAATTGGACGATCGGGTTCTACCTGTACGGCATAAGTCATATAATGTTGTAAATCGGCATCAGAATAGACGATTTGCATTGCTCTACCACCCAAAACATAGGAAGGACGTACCACCACAGGATAAGAGACTCGATTGGCAATTTTCAGGGATTCTTCGTAGCTGCGAGCAATCCCGTTAGCAGGCTGTTTGATATCTAATTCCCGCAATATCTGTTCAAATCGTTCCCGATCTTCGGCGGCATCAATCGAATCTGGTGATGTACCCCAGATTTTGGTGTTTGGGATTTGATCATTGTCCCTGTCTTCTAAATAAGTTTGTAGAGGCACAGCTAATTTCAGGGGAGTTTGTCCACCAAACTGAACTATAATTCCTGCGGGGTTTTCGGCTTCAATGATGTTGAGGACATCTTCTTTAGTTAAAGGTTCAAAGTATAGGCGATCGCTAGTATCATAATCTGTAGATACGGTTTCAGGATTAGAGTTAACCATAATGGTTTCGTATCCTGCGGTAGAAAGGGCATAAGCGGCGTGACAACAGCAATAATCAAACTCAATTCCTTGTCCTATACGGTTAGGGCCGCCCCCTAAAATCATTACCTTAGATTTATCTGAAGGAGTAATTTCTGATTCTCCTGCCTCATAAGTAGAGTAGTAATAGGGAGTAAAAGCTTCAAATTCGGCAGCACAGGTATCAACTAGCTTATATACAGGCAAAATACCCAATTTTTTTCTGTATGCTCGTACCTCATCTTCAGTAGTTTTAGTAGCAAAGGCAATTTGGCGATCGCTATATCCCTGTTGTTTCACATAGCGCATCTGTTCTGCCGAAATTTTATTAAGGGTAGTACCTTTAAGAAACTTTTCTGTTATCAGCAATTCTTGCATCTTATCTAAGAACCACATATCAATTGCCGTTAGCTGATGAATTTCTTCTGGGGTCATCCCTAGCTTGAACCCTTGATAAACGCTAAAAATTCTTTCTGGATTGGGTGTGCGTAAACTCGAACGTACCTGAGGAATTGAAGGTAAAGTTTCCTGGCGATCGCAACCAAAGCCATATCTACCAGTCTCTAAAGATCTTAAGGCTTTCTGAAAAGATTCATTAAACGTCCTTCCAATTGCCATAGCTTCACCCACAGACTTCATTTGAGTCGTTAAGATTGGTTCTGTCCCAGGGAATTTTTCAAAGGCAAAACGGGGAATTTTAGTAACTACATAATCAATTGTTGGTTCAAAAGAAGCAGGGGTTTTTTGGGTAATATCGTTAGAAATTTCATCTAGGGTATAGCCTACCGCTAGCTTGGCAGCAAATTTAGCGATCGGAAAACCCGTCGCTTTAGACGCCAATGCTGACGAACGAGATACACGAGGATTCATCTCAATTACAATTACCTCTCCGTTGCTGGGGTTAACGGCAAACTGAATATTAGATCCCCCTGTTTCTACCCCAATCTCGCGAATAATTGCCAGAGAGTAATCTCGCAAACGCTGATATTCCTTATCAGTTAGGGTTTGGGCAGGAGCAACTGTAATAGAATCTCCTGTATGTACCCCCATCGGATCAATATTTTCAATGGAACAGATAATCACTACGTTATCTGCTAAGTCCCGCATGACTTCTAGTTCATATTCCTTCCAACCCAAAAGAGACTTATCAACTAGGATCTGACTAACAGGAGAAGCATCTAAACCTGCTGTGGCAATCTGCTCGTATTCTTCCTGATTGTAGGCAATACCGCCTCCTGTACCTCCCAAAGTAAAGGCAGGACGAATAATTAAGGGATAGCTGCCAATTTCTTGGGCAATTTCCTTAGCTTGTTCGAGGTTATTGGCAATACCTGAAGGACACATAGGAACACCGATTTTCTCCATCGCCTGCTTAAATAACAGGCGATCTTCGGCTTTCTCGATCGCAGGTAATTTTGCCCCAATCAGTTCTACGTCATACTTGGCTAATATTCCACCTTTAGCTAAAGATACCGCTACATTTAGTGCCGTTTGCCCGCCCATTGTAGGTAACAAAGCATCAGGTCTTTCTTTAACGATTACCTTTTCGACTATTTCTGGGGTTAAAGGTTCGATGTAGGTACGGTTTGCCATTTCAGGATCGGTCATAATCGAAGCGGGATTGGAATTAACCAAAACGACTTCATATCCTTCTTCTCGTAAAGCTTTACAAGCTTGTGTACCAGAATAGTCAAATTCACAGGCTTGTCCGATGACAATAGGACCTGAACCAAGAAGTAAGATTTTTTGGATATCGTCGCGACGGGGCATAATTACTCTGTCTTTGGCCTAACTTAACTGCTAGCGATTAATTGTATAGTTTCTTGCCCCAATTAAGGGTAGTCGCTTTATCTTCGTTTGATAACTTAAGATGATTTTTTGGTTTTGAACAGACTTCTGGCATAAATTTCGCTAAACCTTGGATTAAGTTAAGAAAGCAAGTCAATAATTTGAGTTAAATTATGTCGCAACTAAGTAAATCTGAATTAAGACAGACTATTCTGAAACAAAGAGAGTCACTTTCTGCCGCAGAATGGCAAATAAAAAGTATTCTTATTCGCGATCGCCTTAGAAATTTATCTCTGTTTAAGGAAGCTAAAACTATTTTGGCTTACTTTAGTTTTCGGCAAGAAGCAGATTTAACTCCCTTATTTTTGCTCAACAAAAACTGGTGTTTTCCTCGTTGTGTCAACAAGTCATTAATCTGGCATTTGTGGCATCCAGGTAAAAGTTTCAGCATCAGTAAATATGGAATCAAAGAACCTCTCAAAACAGCACCAATTATCACACCACAATCAGCTGATTTAATTCTTGTTCCTACTGTTGCTTGCGACCAGCAAGGATACCGTTTAGGTTACGGTGGAGGATTCTACGATCGCTTACTGAGTTCTAACCAATGCTCGTGTATTCCCACAATTGGCATCGTGTATGATTTTGCTTATATTTCTCAGTTACCTATAGATCCTTGGGACATAAAACTAGATTTTATTTGTACGGAAAGTAAGTACGAGCAAAAATAAAATAGTCGTGCAAAACAAATTACCTAGTTGAGTTACTCCCATCCCGACATAAGACTACCGAAATTAGAAAACGGTAAATCAAGAATAATCTTTGTTTTGACTAGGTAATCATAGAGTGGGATGGGAGTAGGCAATAGGCATTCTACTAATGTGTAAGTATTTTGAATTAGGTACTTGAAACAGCTAATCTAGCCTTTCTTAAATCGCTGAGGGACACTTAGAACATTTAGTAGCTAGTAGACCTCGGCGGAAGTCAGAAGTGTTTTAGAAATAAGATTTCCAGCTTTCGGAATAGGCCTTTAATCTACACCTAGCTCCATTAGTAACTAGCTATTAATAATCAACAATTAACAATTAACAATTGACAAAAACCAAGGTATTTAACTTCCATCATTAAAATTGGAATAGCCATCAATAAAAACAAAAGACTAAACCAGTATTGCTCAATTAACTATTTTTGCTAGTCTATTGACGAAAATTATACGTTTCTTGCCAATAGTTATTCTAGATCAATTTGATTAACAATAATTAACAATATAAAGTTAAAGAGTATTAAGTGATAGTTGAAAATAACAAGTAATTATGCTTATAGCTTGAAAATTATTAATGGTGTTCGTTTAAGCTTTGTTAAGTAATAGAAGATAAGTATTTAAAAAAAATAGAGCTTTTGTTAGTCTATTTAGACAACGATTAATTAACTCATATTTAAATTTTTACTTCACAATAATTTAGTAAACTAATTATTCCCAAATCTTATGGAACACTTTCATGACGAATGGATTCAAGAATGGTGCGATCTTAATGGTTGGACGGACTTATTTAAAGAACGCTATAACCATTACTGGGCATTTCCGCCTAATGGTGTAATGCCAGAACCTATTCCTCAAAAAGTCATGAGACTAATCAAGAGCGAAAAAGGTCTTAGTGTCAGTGAAAAAAGATGGTTACTTGGTGCTGGAGTTATTAGCGCGATCGCTTTAGCTTCCAGTTGGTTTTTTATGTCCCCTATGCCCTTAATGCTAGCCTTTGGGTTTGATGCTGTTACTTTTGCTCGCATGGAGTATGAGCAAGAGTATTAATTATAGTTTTTCAGAAAAGCATTTATTGGACCTAGCTTGAAAATAAAGGCTATAATCCAATAAATTCGTTGATTATTCTATTTTCATGGCTGGGTTGTGAACGATATTTCATGGTATCTCTTGCATGAATAGTAAATTACAAGCTTTCAGAGATTAATATTAATTCTCCAAATAGCATGTCCTAAAAAGCATTTGGACATTTACGAAATTATTCGTGCAAGAAGTCTAATTCTTAATACCCAAAATATAGTCTTAAATATAGCCTTAAACTGTATTGAATACTGAAAATAACGCCAAAGTATTTGACTTTAGTTTAAACTCAGAAGACGATAAACAATAGTGTAGTTTACATTAAGCCTAACATTTTTGCTGGGCTATTTGTTGAGTGCGACCAAGAATATTAAAGTATTTAACCGTTAAAATATGTTTAATTTGGGTAATAATCGACGAGAAATAGCGGAACAAAAATGGCGATCGCAATTGGATCATTTTGTTCAAGACAACCAACAACAGCTTGCTGCTTTGGCTTGGGGATTACAACAAGAATGGGGAGAAAGTAAAGATATTTTGGGTATCGATCTGCAGCCAACACCCCATTTCGTCGCCTGTTCTCAAGAAAGCTTAGAACAATTAAACCAAAATACTAGAGGACAGTTGCAAGAAATTCTAGGTATTATCGATGGTTACGATAGAGAAACAGAGGTAGTAATCATTGGGATTGGAGAAGGACAAATGAAATTAATTAACTTCCAGCCTAAGACTACTCCACCCAATTGCTTTGCCATAATCAATGATGATCTCGATCAATTAATAGCAGTTTTAGAGGCAGCTTTAGCGAAATACATTAAATAACAAGACTTAGCTAAATTAAACTAATTATTTTTAATTATTTTCAGTTAAAAGTACAGTTCTCAAACTAAATATAGTTTAGTTACTAGTTGCTAGTTGCTCAATCATTACTGTACTTTCTTCAAGTAAAAAGTATTGTTATAACTAGCTCTCATATGTTACTTATTTGTAGTTTAATGGGCATATTATAAGCACAGAAGAAATGTCATTTTTAATATATTGCTTATCTCTCTTGTATGCCTTATTACTACGATCAAACTGAATTGATGATTGCTCAGGATTCTTCTTCTCCTAAGTTAATTGCATCAACGATATCATCAACACAAAAAATATTTTCTAGTCCTATTTGGGCTTTTGGTAGTTTGGGTTTGTTAATAGCTTTAATCAGCATAATAACTTATGGTAAATGGAAATATAATATACTGAAAAAAGCTATTCAATATGAACGGACTAAAATAGAAAGTCTGGAAAAAAGATTAAATGTAGCTTTAGCAACAATCCGCAAATGGGAAGAAAATCCCGATTTGATTAATTCACGAGATTGCAACTTAGACTACATTAGAATGCGGATGCAAGAGCCAATATTCCGCAATATTTTAGTTAATCAAGCTAAAGTCAAAGTCAAACAGTTTATTAGTACCGCTATGCGCATTAGTTTGTCGCAAAATGCTGGTGGAGGTATTGCCAGTAGAAGTGGTTTTAATATTGATGAAACTTTTGACATTACCTACGAAACAGATAGTCAAGGTAAACGTACTCGTAGAGTGCTATTTCGGATTCAAGTTAAATTGATGAAATTGCCCACTCAATCTACTTCTAACACTATTAGTCAAATTGTCGATTGTGTTGAAATGTTTTTAAGCCCTACAGAAAGTCGTAGCAATTGGCAACCAACAATTCAAGGTCATATTGTTACCATGAGTTGGAATCAACAAGCTAAACCAACACCTCTGTTACTACTAGAACAACATAGCGGCGGTGTCAATGTGAGTTTCCGCACCAAAGTAGCCAAAAAATATAGAACTTTCACTAATAGAAATGGATAACAGAAATTGATTAATATTTAGGTAGACAAAATATCAAATAACTGTTTTTAGGTAACTGAAATGTTGCAATTTTTGCTGACGTGGTTAGCGACAGCCGTTTCTTTAATTATTACCGCTTTTATTGTACCTGGCTTTGTTATTGTAAGTTTTTCTTCAGCTATGGTGGGTGCAGCAGTTTTGGGCTTAGTCAATGCAATTGTTAAACCAATATTAATCTTGTTCACTCTACCATTAACAATTTTGACTTTGGGCTTATTTCTCCTTGTAGTAAATGCGATCGCTTTGGGCTTAGTAGGCTATTTAACCCCAGGTTTATCAGTAACTGGCTTTTTTCCTGCTGTGCTTGGCTCAATTGTTTTAACTATAGTTTCTAGCTTGATTCAGCAGCTTTTTCCCACTATTGAATCATCTAATTAATCACATAAAAAAGGGTTGACCTAAAGATAGTAGTGTCAACCCCCATGCTTGGGAACGCGCTTTTAACTTAAAATTAAATTCTTGTTGTTACTGAAGAACTAATTTAACGTTGGCATTCTGTAAACCACGCTGTTTGACTTCAGCCAAAGTTTTATTAACAGCATATTTTTGGTTGATGGAGTTGATTAACTCAGTTTGGTTGTGCTTTTTGGCGACACCCCAAAGATCAGCAATCAAATCAAAAGTACCATCACTGTTTTCTGACCAACCCAAGTCATATTCGCCTTCTAGGGTAGCAACGATATCAGCACGAAGTCTTTGACCGTTGTAACCACGAACATCAGCATTAGTCTGAACACTGATGCCAAGATCGCGAAGAGAATTAGTTAAAATTTCAGCGTCGCTAATTTTGGTGCGTAGAGTGCTAAAGTGAGACATAAGATTTCCTCCAGTAGAAGAGAAGTAAACAACAACTTTAAAATCAATAACCGTCTAAGCTAGATGTTAGAGACGAATTATTTTAAGGAACTGCTAGCATAACAACTGCTAGCCTCTGCTTCTGCGAATTACTCTAACTCACAGAAGAAAGCCTGTTAAAACTCCAGTCGCTGATATTCAGCAACGGAGGCTGAGGCAGGTCTAGCCCTTTGTCCAGCCCAATCTCTTAAGGCTGTCACCTGCTCAGTCATAGTTCGTGACAGAGGTAAGGTAGCTTTAATGGCAGCAATAATATCTAACTGCGTAAACTCCCTATCTTGAGCAAAAGCATCATACATTGCAGCGATAATTGCTTGCTCAATCTCTGCACCTGAAAAACCTTCTGATACCTTAGTTAACTGTTCTAAATCGAAACGATCAATTTCCGAACGTCTTTTCCCAAGGTGAATTCTAAAAATATCTTTTCTTTCTAGCGAACTTGGTAAATCTACAAAAAAGATCTCATCAAATCTTCCTTTACGTAAAAACTCTCCAGGCAACCTCTCAACACGGTTCGCCGTTGCCATCACAAACACGGGAGATTTCTTTTCTTGCATCCAGGTTAAGAAGGAACCAAATATGCGACCAGAAGTACCACCATCCGAATCTCCTGAACCGCCGCCACCTGCAAAAGCCTTATCTAATTCGTCAATGAACAGAATTACAGGAGAAATAGACTCTGCTGTTTTGAGTGCATTGCGTAAGTTGGCTTCTGAGCGACCTACGGTTGAACCATCGTATACCCTTCCCATATCTAGGCGCAACAATGGTAACCCCCAAAGACGAGATGTCGTTTTAGCAATTAAAGATTTGCCGCAACCTGGAATACCCAAAATCAACATTCCTTTAGGTTGAGGAAGCCCATATTCTCTGGCTCTTTCGGTAAAGGCATTGGAACGCTGCCTTAACCATCGTTTAAGTTCTTCGAGACCACCTACGGATTCTATAGTCTCATCTTCTTCAATATACTCTAGAATACCATTGCGACGGATTAATTGCTTTTTCTCTGAAAGAACAATATCTACCTCATTTTCGGTTAGACGACCTGCTTTTACTTGCGCTTTGCGGTAAACTTTTTCTGCCTCGTCTTTAGTTAAACCTAACGCAGCTTTGAGCAACTTCTCTCTAGTTTCAGTGTTAAGGCGACTGTTTCTGCTTTTCAATAGTCGCTCTGAAAGAACCTGGTTGAGTTCAGTTAAATTAGGTAAAGGATAGTCTAATACTACGACCTCTTTTTCCAACTCAATAGGTAGGCTTTGTACAGGAGACATTAAGATAATAGTCTTGTTTGTCCCCTTAAAGGATGCGATCGCATCTCTTAACCATCTAGTTATCACAGGACCATCTATAAACGGATGTAGGTCTTTAAATATGTATATGCCCGATTCTTTCTGTCTAATAGTCCATTCAATAGCTGCTTCAGGAGAAACCGTGTTATGCTGGGTTGCCTGACGAGGTTGACCATACTCAACCATCCCTCGGGTTACCGTCCAGACAAATATTCGCTTGTATTCAGCATTGTCTTTAGCAATTTTAGAAATCGCTTGCTCTGCACGTTCTTCTTCTGGCGTGATTAGATAAATTAACGGATACTGAGCCTGAACGAGAATATTTAGCTCTTCTTTCATGGTATCGACCCTGCTGAATCTTCGTTTATGGTTTTGCTATTGGGTACTTCTAAGTATTCCTACAGACAGGAAACAAGTTCCTCTTCATTAAGTTCGTCCGAACCTTCTGCTTCGCTTGTCACTTTAAGAGAAATTTCCTCGGCTATTATTCCTACCTGACTATTGAGGGATACCATTTCTCCATGTCGTATCACTACTGCTGAGTCACATTCTGGACAGAAATGGACTTGGTGAGTTTTACCCTGGACAGATGCAGATGCCTCAATCTCTTGTACCTTTTCTGGATATTGCATATAAAAAGCGATCGCCTTTTCTACTAGAGCAGACATTGATTCAACATCTACAGCCGCTTTTATTTTTAATTTCCTATGCAGTTCTGGAGGTATATATAGAGTTACTTTTTGCTTACTTTGCATATCACTAAGTTTAGTAATTACCCGGGTATACAAGTCAATTTACTTACTTTACACTTTTCTGTCAAGACAGTAAGACGTTATGCTGTCAACATTGTAATATTGCTTAATATATACCTTGATAAAACAACTGTAGATTCTTATTTTTTTATTGACAATTGGTAAGAGTGCTTAGACGCAAAACTATCTCATCAATCGCTTCAACTACAGGATAATTAGACTGGTTAGTGGGTTGATTAGTAATGATGCTAAAAACGAGAATGCCGTATTCTGGATGATCTATGTAACCAGACAAAGCTTTAACCCCTCTAAGAGTACCGGTCTTAGCTCTTACTGTTCCTTCGGCATTAGTATGACGCAGACGATTTTTAAGAGTACCACTAATTCCAGCAACGGGAAGAGAAGCCAAGAAAACATCATTTCCTCGTCCATGAAACATAGCTCTAAGAGTTGAAACTAAAGTTCTGGGAGTTGCCAAATTATTACGAGACAAGCCTGAGCCATCTCGCAAGCGATAACCGTTAGAATCCACTCCCAAATTAGTTAAAGCCTGTTGCACTGATTGAGAACCACCTACATATTGCAATAAAACATTGGCATAAGCATTGTTACTCATAAGGTTAGTGACTGTAATCCAATCCTGAATTGATGTAGAGCGAATTTGCCCTTTAAGATTAAGCTTTTGTAAAGCGGCGGCGGTAACTAACAATTTAATGTTAGAAGCAGGAACCATATAAGAATCAGGATTGCGACTATATATATTAGCTCCTCCAAGAGATTGTACTAAAATTGCCCACTTTCCACGACTTAAGCTGGGGTGTTCAATAATTTGATCAATAACTGGTTCTATGTGATTTGAGCAAATACCAGAAGTTTCGCTTTCGGGCGCAGGAACAGGAATTTCGATTGAATCGAAGTTATCATCTAAGCGAGTTGCTGTGTCAGCAGTAACGGGCGTGGCAGAAAATAAACCAATTAGGGTTAAAAAAGCAATAGTAAAAGGAACACGTTTTGGCAAACAGCAAATAAATTTCATTAAACTAACTGTGAAACAGGGTTAAACCGAAAGACTTTGGTTCAATCCATCGCCAAATCTTAGGAAGTATTTTAGTGTTGCTTGATGTGACTAATTACTTGCTAAAGATCAGTAATAAATTCAAGATTTTGCTCAATGATTAGTTGTCAACGCAGACACAGCTAGTTTAAAGAAGTTGAGCGTTGAGCACCTCTATTATTAAGTTCCAATCTCAATTGTCCTAATATACAAGCAGATTTTCCGATTAAGGACTGGATTGATGGTTGAAGCTGAAAACTTTCCTTCCAGGTTGTAATCTATCAAGCCTTACTTCGTCAAGATACTCCAGAATGTTTATGATTATTTCAAAACAAATTGTGATTCTGACAACGAGAAGTTGGCAAAAATTACTTAATTATAAAATCTAAAAAAATTTAATATTTATTAAGCTTTTAATAAGTAACTACCTAAATGTATAACACTATAGAATTTTACTGCAATACATGATATTATACTATGAATGTAAATACTATTTTATTAAGCTAATTGCCTAATATTTAAGCTCGATTAAGGCATTTGCAAAGCTTTTATGAAGACGTAAAAAAAACAGTTTAAAAAGTATGTACATTCAAAATTATGATTGTTATAAATGTCTGTGTATAGAAGGAGTTCTATTTTGGCTAACCCCAAAAAATATTATTTTCGGCTTAGGAAAAACTGCTCCTTTTAAATATAAAAGAATATACCCTACTTAGCTCATCAGATTTCTGATCTAAAAATTATGCTCATGAGAATATCTGCCAATAATTTATATTCTATTGCCAGTAGAGTAAAAAAGATTCCTCTTAAACTGAAACGCAAAATCTATAAGATTCCACCATTTCAGGCATTCCAAGAGCAAGCCTATCAAAAAGCACTAACTGAGCACTTCAAAATTCTGCCTAAACTTGATAGTCAAGGTATGTCAATTCTAGAGGAACTACGTCAGGAGGGTACTTGTATAATTCCCCTCGAAGAATTGGGATTATCTTCTACAGACACTATGATGAGTACGGCATTAACTCTGGCTAATCATCTCAAATTTCACTCTCCTGGACAAGACCAGAATAATAATTGTGAAGTTGGATCTAGTACCGAAGATTTGAGAGAGTTTCCAGAGATCTTGTTGTGGGCATTAGAACCGAAATTGCTTGATATAGTTGAGAACTATATCGGTCTGCCAATAATTTATCAATATTTTGCAATGCGAAGAAGCCTTGCCGATGGTCGATACTCTGGTATTAGAAGATGGCATCTAGATTGGGAAGATCGTCGCATTATTAAAATAATTATCTATTTGAATGATGTGAATGTTGGAGGTGGTCCCTATGAATATATTTCTCGCAACATCACACCAGAAGCAATTAAAAAATTAAACTACTATAATTTGGGATATGTATCTGATGCAGAAATGGCAGCAGCAGTGCCAAAATCGCTCTGGAAGTCTTGTTTAGCTACAAAAGGAAGTGTGATTATTAGTGATACTAGTAGTGTTTTTCATCGCGCTCAACCACCAACTCAAAAAGAGCGGTTTTCTATAACTTTCTGCTATACGTCTGCTACTCCTTATGTAGTTTGGAATGGCAGAAAAATATTTCAGGAACACTGGGAAATTATTAACAGTAATACAAACCAAAGGCAAAAAAACTGCTTACCGAAAGACCGTCTTGCTCGGTTTGTTTAAATATAATTATTTCAAGAACTATTATTATAGAAATTATGTATAGAAATTATGTAAAATACTTATAGAGGATAAATTAAATTAAATTAGATTGAATGGCGTGTAATCTAAGTAAAAGGTTTTGGTTACACGCATATTTTATGTCTAAAATAGCTTAAATTTTATATTAAATAGAGATTAAGAGTTGAGCTCGAAAAAGGTTAATTAAATGGAAGATGATTTGCGAGTAAATAATCTGCTAAAACTACTAATTAAGCGCAATTTTAAGTTGGCATGGCTAATTTTGGGTTCTATGATGTTAATAAGTTGTGGTTTGAAGTCACAGGAGCAATCTCCAACATCTCAAAAAACAGAACCAAATTTAACTAATGTATCTTTAGAGAAAAGAAATACCCAAGTAAACGTAGAAATCGCTCGCTTGGGTTCTTTAAGCTCTAAGCGTCAATATACAGGAACAACACAACCTCAACAAGAAGTAGCTTGGCGATCGCAAACTGAAGGAAGATTATTAGAATTAGCGGTAGAAGTTGGCGACCGAGTAAGTAAAGGCCAACAAATTGGTCAACTTGACGATCGCCTTTTGGCTACAGATGTTGCAGGAAGAGAAGCGGAATTGGCTGCTTTGGAATCGGAATTGGCACAAGCCAAGATTGAAGTAAGAAATGCTCAAATTAGACAAGAGGAAGCAGAAATTCAGTTAGAGCAAGCTAAAAATGATGCAGCAAGATACCAAGAATTAGCAAAAACGGGGTTAATTGCCCAACAGCAAGCCGAATCATTTCAAACTGCAGCTAGAGTTGCTCAAAAAGCGGTATTAACTGCCCAAGAAGCTGTCAAAACAGAAGAAAAAGCAGTAGCAATAGTCCAGGGAAGAATTACCACCCAACAATCTGCGATCGCCGAATCTCAAGAACGTCAAACTTATACCCAAATAGTTGCTCCTATTAGTGGTGTTGTGACAGCAAAAGCCGTTGAACCTGGTAGTCTAATTCGCTCGGGAGAGGAAGTCGTAACTATAGGAGATTTTAGTCAGATTAAGATCGTTGTGCCTCTTTCAGAACTAGATTTGGGAATGGTTACAGTAGGGCAAAATGTTGGTGTAAAACTGGATGCTTTTGGCGATCGCCAATATACAGGAAAAATTAGCCGTATTGCGCCCACGACTAATAATTCTTCATCCCGCCAAATTCCGATAGAAGTTACTGTTGACAATCCTGATGCTCAAATTAAGGGAGGACTATTAGCCAGGGTTGATTTTGCTTCTGGCGCAAAATCTCATGTAGTCGTACCTGAATCTGCTCTTATTGAAGAGGATGGCACTAATTATATTTTTACTGTTACACAAAAGATAGCCAATAATCAAGGCAGTGTAACTAAGCGCAAAGTTATTACAGGAGATAGTTCCAATGGCAAGGTTGAAATCACCGCAGGAATTTCCCCAGGAGAAAGGTATGTAATTCGTAGTAGTAAGCCTTTACAGGATAGCGAACAGGTGGGTTTGAGCATTATTTCTCAATAACAGCTCTTAGCCATTAGCCGCTTATGTTAATCTAATTCGTCTTTGAGCCACTTAGCAAACTTGGTGGCAAAAGTATTTTGAAAAATCGCCTGACGTATTTGCTGAGTAAAACGAATTAATTCAGTGACGTTGTGTAGAGATAACATAATGTAGCCCAGCATTTCTTGCGATCGCACCATATGATTGAGATAGGCACGACTAAAGTTTTGACAGGCATAACAAGGGCAAGTTTCGTCTAGAGGTTGATAGTCTCTTTTATATTTAGCATTTTTAATATTAATTCGTTCACCTTGTACTAGGGCTGTACCGTGACGGCCAAAGCGAGTAGGAATGACACAATCAAATAAATCTATGCCCGCAGCGATCGCCTGTGCCATTTCTCGATAAGTTCCTACACCCATTAAATAGCGGGGCTTATTAGTAGGTAATAAAGGGGTGGTATGTTTAACTGTGGCATTAATCAATTCTGGGGCTTCGCCGACACTTACTCCCCCAATGGCATAACCAGGTAAATCTAATTCTTTTAATTGTTGTACTGCTTTAGTCCGCAGATCGAGATATATTCCCCCCTGAACAATACCAAATAAGGCTTGTCTTGCAGTATCTTCGTGGGCTGCGATACATCTTTTTAACCAGCGATAACTTCTATCGGTGGCAGCTTCTACCTGGTTTTTAGTTGCATCAGCGGGGGGACATTCATCAAATGCCATAATCACATCTGCCCCCAAAGCGTTTTGAATTTGGATTGAACGTTCTGGGGTAATGTTAATCATGCTACCGTCGCGAGGAGATTTAAAAGTGACTCCTGTTTCGGTAATTTGACGCAGTTCACTCAGACTAAAAACCTGAAATCCCCCTGAATCTGTTAATATTGGCTGATTCCAAGCCATAAACTTGTGTAATCCTCCTGCTTCTCTGACAATTTCTTCTCCTGGCTGTAAATGTAGGTGATAAGTATTTGCCAGAATCATTTGGGCATTAGCTGTCTCTAGCTGTTGAGGAATAATTCCTTTTACAGTTGCTAGAGTACCAACAGGCATAAATCGGGGAGTCTCTACAATTCCATGGGGAGTATGAAAAACCCCCGCTCTAGCATGGGTATGATTACAACTAGCCTGACATTCAAATGAAAATCCCACTATTGATTGATAAATCCTCAGTTAAATCAGTTATTATTTACCTTTCTTGATGTTCAATATTGAAAATTATTCTAAAATTCTTCGTCATCGAGCTGCACATCCAACCGTGCAGATAAGACTTCTGTAACCATCGCTTCTATAGTTTCGACATCAATGTTTCTAGATATAGTTTGAGGCTGAGTGATTTGAGAGACGGGAATCAGACGTAACTGAAGATTATCCTGAATCAGATCAAAGCAAGTTTGATCGTCTGTAGATTTACTTAATTGCAAGTAATCAAAACTTTGAACATTTATATATAGCTTTTTGTTAGCAACCAAAGTAGATTGATGAGAATCACTAAATATTTCTTGGATTAATCCTTGACCTTCGTTACTCACTTGTCCATCTATACTATGTACATAGTAAACATGACATAAATCAGCTAATAAGCGTCTAATGTCATCTTGGTTAATCACAATTCCCTGATTCACGATACATGGCGCGGGTAAAGATTTCATGGGGTGATATTTACTCATAAAAGGTATATTTGAACTCTCGAACTGCTTAACTGAATATTTTTTCGTTGTTAGAAGTATGCCGTAAAAACAAAGTAGCTTATGAGACAATATTAGCCCAAGATTTCCCCAGTATTTAATCAAATTTTAATTAAGGATCGATCCATGTCAAAAATACCTATTAATTATCTTTGGTTATGGATTAGTGATTCAATTACCTCATTTTTAAGTGCGGTAATATTTTATACCATTATCCCTCTACCTATCAAATGGACTAATAATTGGTCTCGAATTGCTCGCTGGTGTCCTGTGGTAGGCTTACTGATTGGGCTATTCCTAGCTTTGTTAAATATACTGCTCCAGTTTTGCGGATTACCAAGCTTAACTCGTAATGCTCTAGTTGTGGCAACTTGGGTGGCAATAACAGGAGGCTTACATTTAGACGGAGCGATGGATACCGCCGATGGCTTATCGGTAACAGATACAGAGCGTCGATTAGAGGTGATGAAAGACAGTGTAACAGGTGCATTTGGAGCGATCGCTGCAATAATCATTTTATTATTAAAAACAGTAACGATCAGTGAAATGTCTCTTCCTCTCTGGCTAGTTTTAATGAGTGCATCAGGTTGGGCTAGATGGGGGCAAGTTATGGCGATCGCATTTTATCCTTACCTTAGAGAAACAGGCAAAGGTGCATTTCATCAGGAAAATATGCGTTTACCCCAAGATATATTGTTAGGTTTGTTTTGCTTACTGGGCTGTAGCAGTTTTTGGTTAACTTTAGGATATCTATCTTGGTCGCAGGTAGGAATAATTGTTTTAGGTAATAGTGCGATCGCTTTTGGGACTGGATATTGGTTTCACAAGCAACTTGGTGGACATACAGGAGATACCTATGGTGCAGTAGTTGAATGGAGCGAGGCTTTAATATTATGTTGGTTAACAGTATTTTAGTGTTTTATGTTTAGCAATTAGCGATTGGACAATTGACTTGCAGTAATGTTGATTATGGCGATCGCTTTTAATTTTTAATCAGTTTTTAAGTTGATTGTCCCGTCTTTTAACTAAATAAACTCCAGAGAGATATGAGAAAAGTTTATGTTTAAGAAAATTCCTGGGCGAGGCTATTTACTAATAGCAATTTTAATCTTTGCTGCTTCCAACTCAGTGACACGAAGACTAACTGAATTAGGGGCAGATAATTTAATTGATGGTAGAAACCCAATCTCCTTTTGTAATGTCTTATTGGTGGGAAATCTCTGTGCTTTATTGGCTCTGATTGTTATTTATGGCAAAGAATGGAATTCAAGCTCTCTAAGTCGGCTTTCTGCTGTTGATTGGATTAGTTTAATTGCCGTAGCTCTATTATCAGGAGCATTAGCACCCGCCCTATTTTTCTTCGCTTTAGAACGGACAGCAGTAAATAATGTAGTGTTAATTGGCAGAATTGAACCACCTATTACCTTAGCTTTATCGGTATTAATTTTACGAGCAAGAGTAAATAGCCAAATTGTAATTGGAGCGATTTTAGCTTTTATAGGGGTAATTTTAACCATTGTGCTGCAACCAGCAGATAGTAGTACAATAACAATGGGTGGAAGCTTTAGTATTGGTCAAGCAGAATTAATGACTGCGATTGGCGCGATCTCCTTAGCAATAGCCAGCATTATTAGTAAAATTAAATTAAATAGTATTCCCCTAGGAATTTTTACAATTTTTCGCACCGCCGTTGGAACATTAATCTTTTTTTCTTTGACATTAAAGTTATTCGGTATCGGACACTTTATGGATGTTTTTGCGCCGATAGTTTGGCAATGGATGTTACTTTATGGTGCAGTAATTGTGGTTGGTGGACAACTAGCCTGGTTTAAAGGTTTAAAAAGTACCAATGCTGCGGATGTATCTTTAGCAAATTCTATTAGTCCAATTGCAGGAATTGTGTTTGCATTTCTTGTCTTAGGGGAAGTTCCTACAATCGCTCACTATATTGGTGGGAGTGTGATTATTATCGGTATTATATTAAATCAAATTGGTGCAGCGCGTCAAAATGATGCTGCTAAGACTGAAATAATAGAGGAAATGGATAAGCAGGTTGGGTTTAAAGGAATTTAAGATAGCTCGATCGCACTACTCAACAATGTCGTTGTCTTTCAACTTGACCATCAATTCCTGCATAAAATCTAAAAAGACTCGAACCTTGGCTGACAAATAGCGTTTTTGAGGATAAAGCACTGTAATTGGTTCGCCTTCTGGAGCATAGGCTTCTAATATTGGCACGAGTTTTCCTTGAGCAATTGCTGGTGCGACAATAAATTTCAACTCTTGAATAATCCCTACACCTGCGATCGCTGCTTCTAAATGAGCTTCGGCATTGTCTAGATTAAAATTTCCAGCTACAGGGAAGTGAAAAGTTTGTTTGTCGATCTTAAAAATCCATTCAAACACTCTGCGAGTTTGAGGATAGACAAAGTTAATGCAATTGTGTTGAAGTAAATCTTGTGGTGTTTTAGGAATACCATAAAGATCGAAATATTCAGGTGCAGCACAAACTACAAAGCGAACAGTTGCCAATCTACGCATCATTAACCGACTATCAGGAATTGAACCAACACGCACTACAGCATCAATTCCTGACTCAACTAAGTTAACAGTGCGATCGCTTAAAGAAACGTCTAATTTTAGGTCAGGATAGCTTTTAAGCAACTGAGGCAAAGCTGGCACAATATGTAATCGTCCCAAAGACATATTAAGATCCAGGCGTAATGTTCCCGAAGGATGCGATCGCGAACGACTTAGTTGTAATTCGGCTTCCTCTAACTCAGTCAAAATGCGATCGCAATGTTTATAAAAGGCAAGTCCTTCTTCTGTCAGAGTAATTTTGCGTGTTGTTCTGTTAAAAAGCCTAGTACCAAGACTTTCTTCTAACTGACTAATAGCTCTGCTTACACTCGAAGGAGACATTCCCCTCTGACGAGCAACCTCAGAAAAACTGAGATATTGGGCAGCTTTAATAAATAAACTAATGCTATTTAATTTATCCATAGCAAACCCTTGGCTTTATTTTTGCATTTTACGCATAAATATTGTGATTATCAACTAGTTTTTCTTTTTATTCGCACAAGTTAGGCTTAAATCAATCAAGAAAAAGGAGAACAAAAATGAGTTTAAAAAATAAGCGTGTAGTTATTATCGGTGGCAGTTCTGGCATTGGTTTAGCAACAGCAAAAATGGCAGCAGCAGAAGGAGCAAAGGTAATTATTGCTGGTCGCACAGAAAGTAAATTAAAAGCAGCCATGGCAGAAATTGGCAATGACGTGGATACTTACACAGTAGATCTTACAGAAGAAGCCTCGATTAAAGCTTTGTTTGAACAGGTAGGCAGCTTTGACCATTTAGTAATTACTGGTCCTGCACCTCAATTTGGTCACTTTCTAGAACTAAACATAGAACAAGTCCATCAAGAGTTTGAAGGCAAATTTTGGGGTCAGTATCGTGCTGCGTGGTATGGTGCTAAATCTATTTCTCAGTCAGGATCGATTGTCTTTATGAGTGGTGCTTATAGCGCAAGACCAGTACCTGGTGCATCTTCTCTAGCAGCAGTTCAAGCTGGAATTGAAGGGTTAGCAAGAGGATTAGCGATCGATTTATCTCCAGTTCGAGTTAACGTTATTAGCCCTGGATTAACGGATACTCCGATTATTCAAAGTGCCTTTGCTGATGATGCACGGCTCAAATTATATGAAGAACAAGCAAATATGTTACCTGCCAAACGTATTGGCACACCTGAAGATATTGCACAATCAATTCTGTATTTACTTTCTAATCGTTATGTTACTGGAAGCACATTGTTCCCTGATGGGGGCTATACCATGCGATAAAAGTTTGGTGGATATCTGTTAAGTATAAGTTTACTAATGTAATTGGAGAAAAAATAATGAATGAAGCTCAACTGCAAACTCTCATTGATAAAGATACTATTGCCAATATTCGTCTTAGTTTTGCTCACTATATCGATACCCAAAACTGGTCAGAATTAACTGCACTTTTCACAGATCGGGTTGATGTAGATTATTCCGACTTCGGAATTCCTGCTAAGACAATGAAGAAAGAAGAATTCATTACTTTAATTCGCAACACTTTAACTCGTGAAGGTGTTAAAACTCAGCATTACATTTCTAACTTTAATATCTCCGTTGAAGGCGATCGCGCAACAAGTATTGCTTATGTCCACGCTCGTCATTACTTGCCTACAGAGGGAGGCGGAAATGCTTTTGATCTCAATGGATATTACACTGAAAAATTATTGCGTACTGAAAGTAGCTGGCAAATTACAGCCATCAAGTTATCTATACGATGGACAGAAGGAAAGCCTGAAGAGGTTTTGGTGATGTAGTTCTCAACTGTTTTCATTGGAGATATTTAAATTAAACTAAGCTAGCTTTGGGGAATACGAGTAAGACAGCGAGTAGAAGTAATTTGATCAATAGAGGGGCAAATAATAGGCTTAAGAATAAACCAAGACAAGCTATCAATCCCGCAGAAACAGACTCAACTTCTTCAGTAAGTTTGATTTTTAAGTAGCCTGCAACACCAGTCACAGTTAAAGTAATTAATAAAATCATTTGCTTAACCTCCATTAATAATTTGTTGTCCGAATTCAAATATGTCTGAGGTTAAATAGTTTATGCAACTATCCAGGTGAAAGTCTTATGTTTATCGACTACAGTGACTCTTCCTAGAGTAGGTGCAGTTATACTTATTCCACGAAATAAAATACTATATACATCGTAATAATTTACGCTTGATGTGAATTAGCTTCGTTCTAATTTACTAGTTTTTAGCTCTTAGAGGATGTCTGAGAAGTATAAGATTATGCCAGTCTTCTTAACATCAGACGGATCATGGCGACTCGAATCATTGTTTCAGAAGTTGCAGGCAAAACTTCGTAATCCTTGTT
>JAAUYG010108154.1_pt1 | contig 70972 bp, 42 predicted proteins | sample 7278091 | NCBI WGS metagenome assembly JAAUYG01 (sample SAMN14350201, study PRJNA611818) | marine sediment metagenome | isolation source: surface marine sediment (0.6m) | place: French Polynesia: Moorea | collected 2018-08 | reverse complement strand
TATTGTTGGTCAAAATTCTGAGGGCGTAATTACGAGGAAACCTCGTAATGCTGACCGCCCGAATCATCCCGCCTAGGTAATCGGGGGACGAATTTTGACACTTAAGTTAAATAGCAGGACTATCTATGTAAAATAAAGCACATTTGTAATCAAATATGAGCAAAATTGTTAACTAAGTTTCAAGTTTGGGGAACTCTAAAAATGATCGCTCTTAGTCATTTTCAGAGGTAAAAATATTTAAGATGCAACCTGAACTAAAGCCACCACCCCAGAAGTATTCAACCTTAGTAGTTTTAAGTGGAATCGCAACAGCAATCCTCGCGATCGCCGGTTTGACTTGGCTGGTTAATCGTATGTCTACAGATAATTCGACAAAAATTGTAGAACCTAGTAATAAGGATTCCGTAGTGATTGAAGATCAAACGCCAGAAGCTTTATATGCCTTACAAGATGCTCAATCTCTAAAATTACCAGGAACTAAAGTTACAGCCAAAGAACTTAAAGCCACAAAAGTTCCTTATATTCCCGTCAAAGCTACTAAGTTAACCACAGCAGAATTAGAAGTAGCTATAATAGCTTGGAAATATTTTGAAACTAACTGGAATGAAGCTACAGGTTTAGTTAATTCAGCAGATAAATTCCCTTCCGTAACCTTATGGGATCAAAGTGCTGCGCTCGCAGCTCTAGTGACAGCTAAAGAATTAAAGATAATTGAAGAAAAAGAATTTAAAACCAAGCTCAGTCAGATGTTGACAACTCTGGCAGAACTTGATTTATATAAAGATGAATTACCCAACAAAGTTTACAATGCTAAAACGTTGATTCCTGTTGACTATGGTGGTATAGAAAAAAAAGCAGAGATAGGTTGGTCGGCGATCGATTTGGGACGCATGGCAATCTGGTTAAAAATTATTGGTACAAAATATCCTAAATTTAAAACTAAAGCTGATGCTGTCTGGAAAGCCTGGGACGTAGAGCGGCTAACCAAAAATGGCAATATGTATGGTACAAGCATCAGTTATGGTAAAGAACAATACAATCAAGAAGGACGTCTAGGTTACGAAAACTATGCTGCTTTTGGCTTAAAACTTTGGGGGTTAGATGTAGAGAAAGCTCTAGATTATGAAGATAAAACAGCTTTTGTTAATCTCTATAATGTGGGAATTCCTTTTGATTTAAGGGATGCTCAAAATTCTGGTGCTAATAATTATGTTCTGAGTGAGCCTTATTTTCTAGATGGCATTGAAACTGGTTTTCAAGCCTTACCAAAAGCCTATGCAGACCGTATTTTAAAAGCCCAAGAATCTCGTTATCAAAATACCAAACAGTTAACAGCAATTACTGAAGATAATCTAGATCAAAAACCTCATTTTGTTTACAATACTTTGTATGCTAATGGTAAACCGTGGGCAACCATTAGCGATACAGATGAAAATTACAATCATTTGCGCTTTTTAAGCTCTAAAGCGGCAATTGGTTGGCACGTCATTTATAACACTGAATATACTCACGAGTTATTTGATTTTGTCGTCAAAAATTTAGAATCAGAAACAGGTTGGTATAACGGTTACTATGAAACTTTAAATCAACCAAATGAAGCTTTGACTGCTAATAATAACGGCATCATTTTAGAGTCTTTACTTTATAAGCATGTAGGAAAACCTCTATTGGTATGGGCAGGGGTCAAGTAAAGGATGAGGGATAAAGGATGAAAAGAAAAAGAGGTTTGAAATTAATTGCCTCGTCTGTAGCTGGAGTAATGATATCCCAGTTGTTAATAGGGTTCTCTCGACCTTCTGTGGTTTTAGCCCAAGATGGAGATAATGGTTGCGCGAATATCATTAATCCTCTCACCCCAGAAGAGGAAACTTATGCTCGTACTGCTTGGCAATATTTTTTGAATAACTATCAAGAAAGTACCGGCTTCACTAATGCAGCTAATGGTTATCCATCTGGAACTCTGTGGGATATGGGTAATTATCTAATGGCGTTAAATGCAGCCCGTTGGCTAAATTTGACCGACCAAGCAGATTTCGATCTTCGTTTGAATAAGTTCCTAGCTTCGTTAAGTGGATTGCGTCTATTCGAAGATAGTCTACCTAACAAGGTGTACAACACTGCTAACAGTGAGATGGTGGACTATGGAAATAATCCCATAGAACGAGGTATAGGCTGGTCTGCGCTTGATATTGGACGTATTTTGGCTGCTTTTCACGTCTTAAAGACTTGTCACCCTCAATATGGGGAATGGTTGAAGTCGATAGTCGATAGCTGGGCGGTAGAGCGCTCGATTCAAGACGGTTATATGTTTGGAGCAACAGTCTTGGAAGACGGCCAAACTCTTCCCGTACAGGAAGGTCGTTTGGGCTACGAAGAATATGCTGCTAGAGGTTATGAATTATGGGGTTTTGCCGTACCCAAGGCGTTATCTTATGAACCTTACAAAATGGTGGAAATTTATGGAGTGCAGGTCCCTGTAGATACCCGCAGATTTCAGGAAACCAACGCTAATAATTATGTTGTCAGCGAGTCTTATATATTAGATGGAATTGAATTTGGCTTTTTAGGCAAGCAGCAGGAATTCGCCGAAAAGGTATTTGAAGTACAACGCAGACGATATCTGGCGACGGGGCAGTTGACCGCAGTCACTGAAGATAATATTGATGGTCCTCCCTACTTTTTATACAATACAGTTTTTTCTAACGGAGAAGCCTGGGCTACAATTACCGAGAAAAACGAGCTATATCCTGAAATGCGGAGTATTAGCACTAAAGCCGCTTTAGGTTGGCGTTATATCTTTCCTGACAGCGAATATGCTCAACAACTGTTCCAGGTGGCTACAGGGTTAATGAGTCCCGATGGCGGAGGTTTCTATGCTGGTTTATACGAAGAAACTAAGGAGCCGAATAAAGCTTTGACGGGCAATACCAACGGCTTAATTATGGAAATTCTCTACTACAAAGCTAGGGGAAATCAGCCTTTAATTGGCGGAGATTTAGTTAATGCCTCTACAGGTGAACCCCAAGAATATCAGGTAGCGGAAGGTTTTCCTGCTCCCTCTGGAGTAGAGACTCAACAAGCACCTCCAACGCCACCGGCAGAACCTCCAGTAGCAGCAGCACCTAAACCTGAACCAGCACCACCTCCAGCAGAACCCCCAGTAGCAGCACCTAAAACCGAACCGGTACCTCCAGCAGAACCCCCACAAACTAAACCATCCTCAAACGTCCCGCCGCCTAAAAAATCTAGACCAGTTGATTTTGTCGCAGTGGCACCAATTAAATCGGTGGGTAGAATTCGCCCGTCCGTTTGTTCGGAATTAACTCGCAAATTGACTATTCCCGAAAAACGTTATGCCAAGATAGCTTGGAGCTATTTTGAAGCCAACTATCAGCCAGAAACAGGCCTGGTAAGCGATCGCAGTGATATGAAGGGAACAACTCTGTGGGGGATTGGCGATTATCTGGCTGCTCTTCAGTCAGCAACGGCTTTAGAATTAGTTCCCCTCAAGAAGTTTGATTTGCGTGTCCGTAAGTTACTGGCGACCCTGGAAAGACTATCGCTATTTTCAGGGGAATTACCCCATCGTGGTTACGATATTCGTTCCTTAGAACCTGTAGACTACGGCAATAACCCTACCCCAGAGGGTACTGGCTGGTCTGGCTTGGATGTGGGTCGATTGTTATTAGCACTGCACAACCTGAAAAGCTGCTACCCTCAATATACTGAAGCAGTGGACAATATTCTTTTAGAATGGTCTTATCTTAGGGTAATCAGAAATGGTAGATTAAACAGTGCAGTAGTCGAAAAAGATGACTTTGAACGGCTGTTAGCCAGAGTTCATCCCGTTAATCAGTTAGGTTATGAAGAATATGCTGCCCGTGGTTTTCAACTATGGGGCTTTGATGCTTCGGGTTCAGCGGTGGGAGGAGATTACCAAACTCATTCGGTAGATGGTATTGAGGTGCTATCGCAACGACAACGAAAAGGGAAACAGCCCGACCATAATTATGTGGTTGCCGATCCCTTCATTCGTTATGGACTTGAATTAGGCTTCGATCCGCAGATGCGATCGCTTGTCTATCCGATGTTGCAAGCACAAGCCAAACGTTATCGAGATAAAGGTTTATTTACCGCTGCCAATACTGTTTTAATTCAAAAAGAACCCTATATTATTCACAGCACTATCGTCGGTGATGAGGAAGCCTGGTCAACTTTTTCTGGGGATGGTAAGACCAATGCCAAACATCGTATTGCTAGTGTAGCTGCAGCTTTTGCCTATGGGGCATTATTTCCTGAAGATGAATACGCCCAGGAATTACAACAGGCAGTAGTAGATTTATATAACCCCTCTCTTGGTTACTATGAAGGCTTTTACGAAGCTAACGGCCAACCCTCACTGGGGTTTACCAGCAGCACTAATGCTATTGTCTTGCAATCTTTACTTTATCAGTTTCGCGATCGCCAGCCTTTATTGGCAGATAACCTAGACATGGACTCTGCCTGGTGGAAGACTATCGCCGAAGGCACTTCTGGGAATGGTTTACCCTACGACACCGAACAACAACTGTATTTAGTTGAGGATGATACGGGGATTTATTGGTCTAACTCAAATTCAGTTGATTTTTCTGATACGGAAACGAGCAGTAATATCCCGATTAATAATACGGCAATGGATTCTCCTTGGTGGCAAGCTGTTAGCCAAGGCGAAGGACAGGGTTTGCCTACCACGCCGACACAAAAAGCGAATTTATATCTAGATCAACAAGAATCTCATTGGACATCAATTAAACCAGTTAAATCTGAGGAGGACATCCGCCTAAAAAAGCTCCCAGATAGTCAGCAGGTAGCAGGGATAATTCCCCCTAATAAGCCTCTGGCTATCAATATTGAAGAACCAACTTCTGAAGCTATGAATATTCCTGAAGATACCTGTTCCATGAATCCCAATCAAGAATTTGACTTACCAGCAGCACAACAGGCTTGGCAATATTTTGTCACTAATTGGAACGAAGCTACAGGTTTAGTTAACGCCGTAGAAAACTACCCCTGGACAACTCTCTGGGATCAGGGGAGTGCTATTTTAGGTATGCATAGTGCCAGACAGTTAGAAATTATTGACCCAGCAGAATTTGACAGCAAAATAAATAAACTTTTATCTACTCTAGAAACATTACCTTTACCCGCAACGGCTTTACCCAACAAAGCCTATAGCACCACCACAGGGGAAATGCGTCAGCTTGATAATACTCCCGATCCTCAAGGTAAAAGCGGTTGGTCTGCCCTAGATACTGCCAGGTTTCTAATAGCATTGCATATCCTAAGAATTCATTACCCAGAATATCAAGCCAGAATTGAACAAATTGTCAATGGTTGGGATTTAAGCAAATTAGAACAGGATGGTTGGCTATATGGAGGTATCCTCAATCAACAGGGAAAAATCAAGTATTTTCAAGAGGGAAGACTGGGTTATGAACAGTATGCTGCTTATGGTTTGCAACTATGGGGCATTGAAGCAACTAATGCTCTAAATAATCCACCAACCAAAAATATTGAAGTTGAAGGTATTACCCTCAAAGCAGATCAACGCAACTATGCTAATTCGAGTGCAGGAAACTATCTAACTAACGATCCTTATTTAATGTGGGGATTAGAAATGGGTTGGTCTGAAAATAATAAACAACAGGTGATTAACCTGTTAAAAGCTCAAGAACAAAGATATAAACGTACAGGTATTCTTACCGCAGTTAACGAAGATTCTCTAGACCGCCCACCTTACTTTTTATATTACAGCGTCTATGCCAATGGCGATCGCTGGAATGCTGTTAATAGCAGAGGTAAATCTTTCCCCAAACTAAAATTTCTCAGTACTAAAGCAGCTTTTGCGGCAAACTCTTTATTTCCCGATCATCCCTACACTCAATCTTTAAAAGAAGCTGTTAAAAAGTTAGGAGTAAAAAATCGGGGTTACCCTGCAGGTATTTTTGAAAATAACAACTTAGGAGTTAACAAAGTATTTAACGTCAACACTAACGCCGTTATTTTAGAAAGTCTCTTATATCAAGCCAGAAACAACTGTCCCTTAATCAGTAATAAGTAAGTCTTATTACTTGTTACTTATACTTGTTCCTTATACTTGTTACTTATTACTTAAATTATGGCAATCGCAATAAATGAAACCCGGTTTGTAGGTAATATCCAATCTAGCCTAAAGAATAGAACCTTATTATTTCGCTATTTAGCTACGATAAACCTTATATTTGGGACTTGGTATTTGCAATGGCGAGTTATTCATTCTCTTAATTTTAACGCACTATGGCTTTCTGTACCTCTATTGATGGCAGAAATCTATAGTTATCTCGGTGGAGTAATGTTTCTCATTGGTTTATGGAAACCAGTGAGCAGAAAAATTAGATCATTTAATTGCTTAATCCCCAAATTTCCCGCAGCAGAGTATCCTACAATTGATATTTTTATCACCTGTTACAATGAACCAGCCGAATTGGTTGAAGAAACGGCAAAAGCAGCATTAGCAATTAATTATCCTGTAGATAAGCTCAAGGTTTATATCTTGGATGATGGTAACTCCCCAGAAATGAGAGCAATGGGAGAAAAACTATGTTTACAAGATTTGCAAAGTCCTTTACTTCAGCAGGAGGCAGCCAAAATTGAGCGAGAGCGATCGCAATTAGTTAATCGTCTCCAACAGCTAAAAAATCTGACTCCCGATTTAATTGCTACTGATGATTATATGCAAACATCTAAACTACAGGTTAAAAGTAAATTAGAAGCCTTACCAGATGTCTTGTCTTGGTTTGATTCTTCAAAGATAGATGATATAGATAATCGCTCTTGGTTAGAATTGCAAACTATTCTTGGAGAAGCTTTTGATAATGCGGTCTGTCATGCCCATCGAGGATTATCTGACGATACAGTGATCGATTTGGAAATAGCTATCTTGAGTCAATCAATTGTTCTCAAAATCTGGGATTATGGTGCAGAGTTTGACTTAGAGGCACACAGAAATAAGTTACCAGATACAGTAGAACCAGAAGCAGAAAGTGGCAGAGGAATTTTCTTTTTAAAAGAATTAACTGATTACTTTAGCTACACACGACTGAACGATGGACGTAACTGTTTATTGGTAATTAAAGCTTATTCACCTACTACAATTGAAGAGAAAAATAGCGTAGACTTTATTCACCATACTCATAGTTTAGGACAATTATTCTCTTTACTCAATCCCCAAGACAAACAAATTCAAGATTGTTTAAATCGAGAACTACAAGCCTTAGAACAGGCTATCTACCAAAAAGAATTAGCCCTCAGTGAACTTGCACGCTGTCGTTATATTGCTCGTCCAAAACCTAAGGGCAAAGCACACCATGCCAAAGCAGGTAATATCAATTACGCTATCTTTTCAGGAGAAACTACAGGAGAATTTATCGTTACTCTAGATGCAGATCATATTCCGAAACCAGAATTTCTCTATCGAGTTTTACCCTACTTTTATCAATACAATCTCCACACAGGTAAATACCAATCAAATCAAATTGCCTTTGTGCAAACCCCCCAGGCATTTTATAATTTACCCTCAGGCGATCCTTTTGGACATCAGGCACATCTTTTTTATGGACCGATTCAACAGGGCAAAGACGGTATGGATGCTGCCTTTTATACAGGCACAAATGCTATCCTGCGTCGAGAAGCCTTGGTTAGTGTGGGCTTACAAAACTTCTCTAACGAATACGAACAAGACAATAATCGCCTTGACGAATTTGATTTAGTAGGTGGTGTATCCAGCAATAGTATTACCGAAGATATGAATACTGCCATGCGTCTTCATGCTGCGGGGTGGAAATCGGTCTATCACCATGAGGAATTATCTGTAGGTTTAGCCCCTGATGATCTAAGTTCAACTATGAAGCAGAGATTGCGATGGGCGCAAGGAACTATACAAGTATTGCTTAAAGAAAATCCTTGGACAAAACCAGGTTTGACTTTTTGGCAACGACTGCAATATTTCCAGACTATGTACAGTTATTTTGCAGGATTTTTTATAGTTATTTTTATTGCCTGTCCTTTAATTTATTTCTTTACTGGAATTATTCCTATACGCTCTTTTAGTGTAGATTTTGCGATTCACTTTTTACCTGCTTTTATTCTCAATCGACTTACTTTTATTGCGGCTACTTGGGGCATTCCCGCTGGTGAAGTTTGGCGTTCCGAACAATATGCGATCGCTTTATTTCCTCTGATGATTCGTGCTGTATGGAGTATTTTTAGTGGTAAAGATGTCAAGTTTCAAGTAACTCCTAAACAAAGACAAGCTGGCAGATATTTACATTTAGTAAAAGCTCAATTATTCGTATTTACTCTGACAATTTTAGGCATTATTTATTGTATTTATAATTTTGCTATGGGTAACTTAGAAAATCCCTGGACTTATGTAATCAATTCCGCCTGGGCAATTTATAATTTATCTTTACTTTGGGTAATTATTAAAGCCGCAGTTTGGCAACCGAAATCAATTTAAGCTGGCTTTATGTCTCAAAAAGTATTGTTAAATATCTAATCCAAATTTATATTGATCGGGAAATAAAATAATCACCAAATCATGCATTTTTCAGATTTCAGAAAAAAGAACTATTTTTTCTGATTTACAACTATTTTCCTGTCTCTAAACAACATTTTTAACTTCTTGTCCAAAGAAGTCCCTCGCAAAGCGCGACGGGACGGGGCTTATAAATCCTGCGGGAAACCCACAGGAACAGCCCCTCATGAATTTGGACGCAAGGTTTATCGGTTTACAGTTTAGACACATAATCTTCATGTATCAAGGGTTTCAGTCGTTGTAAAATGATCTTGGTGTCACTACCCGCACCCACGTGGAAACCGTAAGATCTCCCAAAGTTCTGGAATAAGTTTTGCACCTTGACAAATCTGAAATAGCTGGTTCTAGCCAAGAAGCAAGACTCAGATATTGAGTTCGGTGGCTAGGTAAAATTTCAGCCGTATCGAATTAGTCTTGTATCAACATGGTGATTGGACATGGTCGGGAAACCCGACCGTCCCTCACCATCAAAACGATACTTGGTAGTCGGTAGGTCAGCCGATGGTACTGCCTGTGGAGGTATCTGAACGGGGAACTTTTGTTCTAGGGACGACCTTTGAAGCAGGAAATCTAGTCCGCAAGGATTGGAAGCCTGCGATTTATCGCAGGAGGATGTCACGATGTTATCTTCTCTATGGAATAGCATAAGATTTATGTCATTCACAGTTCAATTTGTAGCTGACTTTTAATAGATTGATTACTAAAACTAGTATCTCCAGTAATCCGATCTTGTACATTAGAATATGTGTAGCCAACGTCTATTTTTACATTGGCTAAAAGTTGCGCTCCACACAAGGCTTTATAAGTCCAGGCATTATCTGTCGCACCATTAACACTCTGTTTACCAAAAGCTAATGATAATTTACAGTCTAAGATTTCATCAAACATTTTTCCTTGCCAAGCAAGTTCTGCATTGTAGACTAAAAAATCTGGAGGTGAAAAATAACCATTTTCACTACCAAGATCCTGCTCAAAACTCCAAGTAAATAAATTAGCGGCTAGAGAAAATGAACCAACCTTTTGTTCCAGGCGACTAAAAGACTGAAACTCTCGATTGCCATCATTAAATATGCCATATTGACCCAGAGTAAATAAACTAAGATTTGGTCGTATTTGCCAATAAATACTGGGAGTAAAACGCCAGAAATCTATTTCATTTTCCAAAGTTTCAGCATTAAATTTATACGCTTGATATTGAGCTTGTCCTGATAAGACAAATAAAGATTTTAATTTACCATCCACTGTAACACTACTAAATAGAGGCGAACTGGCTTTTAGAGTTACGGTAGGTACATTAGCTAAACGATCGAAGAAATCTACTCCACCAGTTAAGGTCAAATTAATATTTTTGAGCTTTGTCTCCCAAGATAAATACAAGGGAATATTATCAACTGTTTCAATTTCGTCTTGCTCAAAAGAGTTATTTCCAGTTTGTAGAACAAAAGATTGCCCATATAAATTAAAAGCAATTTTCTCTCCGATTAGGGGATTTGTCTGCCCAAAATTATCAAAATCTAGCTGATAATCAAAAGTTAAACTATCTACCTTGAGCGTTGATGTTGATGAATTTGGGGTTTTATCAGAATCTGGCTGGGTTTCTAATTCTATGTCTGCTGTTCCAGATCTTCTAGATGATTCACTAGGTAAAGTGTGAGATGGCAAAGGAATTTGAGGGACTGATGCTGAAGTATCTGGTCTTGATGTTTGAGGATTAACTTCAGAAACAAATTCAACTGTTGTTTTATCAGCTTCATCAACTTGGGTGGAAGAGCGCGAAGTAGACTCGAAATTGACTTCCGTGTCGGAAGATGAAGTTAATTCTGGACTGAAGTTTTCTGGTGCAGCAATCGCTTTCTGCGTATTAATTAGGTCAATGAATATAACCAAGCTAGACAACAGTATTAGACAGATATTAGATGACTTATGCTCAAAAGAATTGCAGCAATTTTTGGAGCTTAGTGACATTGTTAACGGCAATATAATCGGGTTTGCTAAGGTAAAAATCTTCTGTCTCTTGCTCTCAACTGAAGTTTATTCTGGGTTATTCAAAACCGCCATGGTTCTGATTATTTTCTAAGACTGATTCATAGTTGCCAGAAAAGAACGTAAATCCTGTTGAACTTGCTGAAATTCTAATTTAGCATTGGTATATAAGACTTCTGTATGATCAATTGTCTTGGCTCGACCCAATTTTTCTAACTGTTCACAGAGTTGCGCTAGGTTGACCGCACCCAAGTTGGCGCTGCTAGATTTAATGCTGTGTGCTGCTTGTTCAATAGTTGCTGCATCGGCTTTATTGATAGCTTCGGCGATCGCTTGGAGTCTTTTTTCAGTGTCCTCAAGATAGCTAGTAATCATCTCAGTAACAAGTAAGTTTGCTTCTTCCCCTGCCATTTCACAGAGAGATTCTAGTACCGAAAAATTAATTGCTACTTCTGTTTGAGAAGAGTTGTCATTCTGCAATATATCTTGGTCTTTTGCTTGCTCCTGATTTGTCTCCTGCTTTCTGTATGTATCAAAAGTATCTTGACTTTTTTGCTTCGCTTCAAGAGGCTTACATTTACTCAAGGCTTCTCTTAACTCTTCAACACGGATGGGTTTGCTTACATAATCATCCATCCCGACAGCAAGACATTTTTCGCGATCGCCCATCATCGCATTGGCAGTCATGGCAATAATTCTGGGTCGAGATTCTGCTGCCCATTCTCGACAAATATGCTCGGTAGTAGTTAAGCCATCCATTTCGGGCATATGCACGTCCATAAGTACTACATCATAAGACTGACGGCGTAGAGATTCTAATACCTCTACTCCATTACTGGCAACATCAGCGCGATACCCCATTTGCCGCAAAATTAATAAAGCAACCTTTTGATTAACTACAATGTCTTCTGCCAACAAGATATTGAGAGGTAACTCCGAAGCTAAATTTGTCGCCAGAAAAGAAGTATCGGTGGACTTGACTTTGACTAACTGCCCACTGCAAGCACGAGTTAAAACTTGATATAGTTGAGATTGTTTAATCGGTTTGCTAACAATCGCTGCGAACTTAACGTCTTGAGCTTGTTGAATGATTTCTTGTCTGCTTAAAGAGCTTAACATCACCAAAGGTAAATCTCGATAATTTGGTTGCTGGCGAATGGCTCTAGCAAGAGTTAAGCCATCCATTTCGGGCATCTGCATATCCAAGATCCCCAAGTCGAATTCACTCCCTTGAGAAATCAGCTCTAAAGCTTTGGCACCAGACTCTACCGCACAGCTAGACATTTCCCAGGATTGAGCTTGTAAAGTCAAAATTTGACGATTAGTGGCGTTATCGTCCACAATTAAAAGCTTTTTGCCCAATAAGCGATTTTCGGATGATTCTTCATCAATCGATTCTTCTGCAACATCAGCCGAGATAGTAAAGTAAAAAGTCGAACCAACCCCGACTTCGCTCTCTACCCACATGTTGCCCCCCATCATTTGACTTAGCTTTTGACAAATTGCCAAACCTAAACCCGTACCTCCATATTGTCGGGTAGTAGAAGCATCTACCTGACTAAAGGATTTAAATAAACGATCCATACGATTGCTAGGAATGCCAATACCTGTATCTTTAACAGCAAATTCAATTTGATATTGATCGGCAGAATCAACTAAAGCATTAGTCATAAAAATAATTGAATCTTCTGTTGATAGGTTTGGTTCTATTTTGCGTGCTTTAACATATACAACCACTTCCCCTGTTTCGGTGAATTTAACTGCATTCCCCAAGAGATTAACTAAAATTTGTCGTAAACGAGTAACGTCTCCCACAATATTCTTGGGGGTTTCTGGTTCAATCAGATAAGCAATCTCTAACTGTTTTTCTTCAGCTTTAGAAGCAACCACACTTAGTGCCTCTTCGATACAGTAATTTAAGGCAAAGGGTTGAGCTTCAAATTCAAGTTTCCCTGCTTCAATCTTAGAAAAATCGAGGATATCGTTAATTAAGGTCAGTAAGGCATTCCCACTACTGCGAACTGTCTTCACAAAATCTTGTTGCTGCGAATTTAACTTAGTGTTTAGCAATAAACCCGTCATGCCAATTACCGCATTCATAGGCGTACGAATTTCGTGACTCATAGTAGCCAAAAACTCACTCTTGGCTTTGTTGGCGGCTTCTGCTTCGTCGCGAGCTTTCGATAGTTTGTTGCGAGATTTATGGCGTTCAATTTCTCTGCCAATCCACTGTGCCATTAATTGAATAAATTCAATATCCACCGATTTAAAAGGGACTTGGTGAGGAGTTGAACTGGAAAAGTCTAGAGTACCGTAAAATTTGTCCTCAACTATAACATTAGTACCGAGATAGGCAGCAATATTTGTATCGAGATAACAGGGATGATTCGGCGCAGTTTGGGCATTAATAAAGCTTAAGGGCTGTTCTGCTGCCATTGTAGTCTGACAGCAGGTTTCTTCTAAGCTAAATAGATCTCCTTTATTGATGTCTAAAACTGATTCATCGGGCAGGTTAACCGCGACTATCTTGTAGATTTCATTTTCAATTTTACTCAAAATTCCCACATCGAGATTAAATTGCTGACAACCAAGGGCTAAAATTCGTTCCATTTTGACAGAGAAACTCAGATCTTGTTTGGCGGTTAGTTCATACAGGCATCTAATTGCTATTTCACGCTCGCGCAATTCTTGTTCATCTTGTTTGCGCTTGGTAATATCTCTTTCAATACCGACAAAGTTGGTGTATTTGCCATATTTATCGATAATGGGAATAATATTCAGTTCTACCCAATATTCTTTACCGTATTTATCGTAGTTAATAATCTCGGTTTTAATGGCAAAATGGTTAACTAAAGATTGTTTAATCTCTTCAAGAATGCGACGATCTGTTTTGGCTCCTTGCAAAATACGGGGAGTTTTACCAATAACTTCTTCAGAAGAATAGCCAGTGATGTAGCTAAAGGCTTCATTGACATAGATAATCTTGGGGTGATCGGGTGCATCTAGAGATTCTGCTTCAGTAATGACAATTGCATCATTAGTATTTACCACTACTGATTCTAATAATCTCAAGCGCTCCTCTGTTTTCTTGCGTTCGGTAATATCCCGCAAATTGAGAACAATACCATTTACCTTGGAATCATCTAACAGATTATTGGCGATCAATTCTACTATAAGCCAAGAGTTATTCCGATGACGAAAAGATAATTCGATTGGAGGTGAAACTCCAGGATTATCAATACTTTGGTTTAAGAAATCAGCAACGCTAAAATGCTCGGCTTTAGGAATAAAAGCAAGTAAATCCTGACCGATTATAGTATCAGGTTGATAACCTAAAATAGAGAGAGCTGAGGGACTTACATAAACAATTACCTGCTGACAATCCAAAATAAAAATTACATCAGAAGCCTGTTCGATTAATGAACGAAAATATGCTTCACTACGTTGAATTTCAGCTTGGACTTGCTGAAGCTTTTCTGACCGGGCAAATACTTCTCGGTGCATATGTTGAAAAGCCCGTGTTAATTGCCCTAGTTCATCGTGACGGCTGGCAATGGAAGAGATTATCTGAAATTGAAGAGAATCTTGGAAAACATGAGAAATATTATCACTGGTAAGTTTTTGAGTAAAGTTAGTTAGCTTTTTCAGGGGTTTGATTACAGCCCGTTTCAATAAGAGATTAATTAGGAAAATAACTATGGTAAAGATGCTAATAAAAATAGCGATCGCCAATAACCAAGATTGATGACCTCTAGCAAAAACATCCCTTGCAGGTATATAAATAGTCTGTGCTGCTACTACTTCACCTAATTTCCAGCCAAAACCATTTATTGCACCATAGGTATTAATCAGGCTCTTAGGTGCATCTTGAGGATTGCCATGACATTGCAAACAACTAGTCTTGGTAATTTTTAGAGGACGAGCAACATAAAATATTTTGTTCCCCGGAGCATTATCATAGCCAGTCTTTTCAGTTAGATCGGGATTTTCTCTAAATTCTTGGATTAACTGTGTTTCAAATTCATCTGCTTGATCTCTGGGGTTAGTCGGATTTATAGTTGCTTCCTTATATAAAAAGTTTTCATGATTCGGAAGTTGGCGAAATTTCTCAAATACTTCCCGTGCTGAATATGCAGGTACAGTTTCAGGAATAAATTCAGATTCACTGTTCAAACGTTCTGATAATAAAGGCTTGATGTTGTCGTTGGTATAGCTTCTAACTGAATTCATTACCTGAATCAGGTTGTCGGCTCTCGCTGCCACTTCTGCTTTGGCACGATTACGCATTGCAGCAGATAAAGCCATCCCACTAACTAAACTTCCAATAATAAAAATTAATAGTAATAAAGCATTAAATTTTGTACTTAGCTTCAGCCTATCCATTACTTGTATTGTAGTTATATTTTTTGCCTATGTCGCTGCATCTTAACTCAAGTTTTTAAAAATTTCAGATGATAATAAATTTCTTTTTTAAAAAACAATTCTTTAAGCTAACTTTTGTTTGAAAAATTACATATTGACTTGATTTTAGTTAGATGAATCTGTAATAATACTGAGGCAAAGTTGCTATTAACTTATCTATAAATTAGTTAATAAATGCATAGTAAACTAGATTACATTTTTATAGTAAACTAGATTACATTTATTAATATTAAAGAAATTTTGGGGAACTATAAAATTATCTTTTTATATTTTTTTCTCTGAATTTATAGATGAATAATAATTCTGCTCCAGAGTCCCCGGTAATTTTAGTAGCTGACGATGACCAATCGACGCGAATTTTACTCCGCCTTGTTCTGCAAAAAGAAGGTTATCAAATAATTGAAGTAGAAAATGGGCAAGAATGTATAGCTAGGTGGCAGGAACATCAGCCAGATATGATTTTATTAGACGCAATGATGCCGGTAATGGATGGCTTTAGCTGTTGTCAGCAACTCAAACTCAACCAAATGCAAGAAAATGAATTGGGAATTCCCGTGTTAATGATTACAGGATTAAACGACAAAGAATCAGTAGATCGGGCATTTGCTGTCGGTGCGACTGATTATATTACCAAACCAATTCATCCTCCTGTATTATGTCAACGTCTAGCACGTATTTTAAAAGCAGCCAAAGCTGAGACAGCATTAAAGAAAAGTGAAGCCAAGCTACTGCAACAAAACCTACGGTTACAGTCAGAATTAAATCAAGCGTCGGATTATGTACAATCTCTATTGCCTAAACCTATAACTGAGAAAATTAAAATCGAACAGCAGTTTATTCCTTCAGCTCAATTGGGAGGAGATATTTTTGATTATTATTGGCTCGATTCTAATCATTTGGCAGTCTATTTAATAGATGTTGCAGGACATGGGATTAAATCTGCTTTGTTATCAATTTCACTTTTGAATCTGTTGCGCTCGCAATCTCTTTATAACACTGATTTTTATGAACCCTGGACAGTTTTAAGAGAATTAAATCGCCTCTTCCAAATGAATGAAAAAGGTGACAATTATTTTACTATTTGGTATGGCGTAATTTGTCTGGCTGAACAGGAATTAGTTTATGCTGCTGCGGGTCATCCCCCTGGTATTGTTATTTCCTCAGACAGCCAAACTGTCCAGCATTTAGATAACGATAATATTCCCATTGGAATGCTTGATGAATATACTTTTGAGCAAAAGATTTATCAGATCACGTCAGGTGACACCTTATATATTCTCAGTGATGGAGTGTATGAAATCCCCCAAAACAACGGTAAATTGTGGGGATTTGATAATTTAGTTAAGTTAATTAGAAAATACCAACATAACGATAATTTTAATTTAGAAAAGCTTTGGCAATATATCCAAAAACAACATAAAGACCAAGTATTAGATGATGATTTTTCTATATTAAAAATTACCTTATAAAAATTAAAGGTATTGCTGAATCAAAGTAAGATCATTAGGCTGATTAACTTCTAATCCAGCTAATAAAAATAGCTAAAAGCTAAAAGCTAAAAGCTACGAACAGTATTATTCCCGATTTTATCCTTTAAATCAGCAACGCCAAATTAATTAGAAGTTATGGCATGCTTAGCTTCAAATTCTTGGCGATCGCTAAAAACTTGAAAAATATGATTCATTCTCGACAATTGAAAAATTATTTTGACTTGATCGCTCAAAGAACAAAGAGCCAATTCTGCTCCCTCAGCCTTTACGGCTTTTAAGGTGGCAACTAATGCTCCCATACCAGAACTATTCATAAAGCTAATGTCCTGTAAATTTACCAAAATAACTTTGACACCACTATCAATCAAATCGATAATTTCACGACGCAATTTATTGGTATGAACACTATCTAAGATACCTTCGGGTTGAATTATTTTAAAATTATCTGTCATTTAGATTACCTCTTAGTTACTTATAGATTATAAGTTATTTATTTGTCAATCTAATAGTTCCCCATTTTTTATTAAAAATAACAAAGTAATAATAATTCATTTTGGGATGTAAATATGACCTCAGAGTTACTAATTGGAAAACTAGCGAAACAATTTAATCTTTCTACTCAAGCGATTCGCTATTATGAAAAATTAGGATTAATCGAATATTCTCAAAGGAGTTCTAAAGGCTATCGACTGTATTCGCAAAAAGCAATAAATCGTTTGCAGTTAATTCAATATGCGAAACAATTTGGTCTTTCTCTAAATCAAATTAAAGAATTAATTGAACATGATAACAAGTCAGAAAATCCTGGAATCATTTTACAGCAAATGCTAGAAAAATACTTGCAAGATTTAGAGGAAAAACTTAAACAATTAACCAAAATTCGTCAAGAGTTAAACAAAAGATATCAACAAATCAGTCATTTGGTGTCCGAAGATGATTATCACCCCAAAACTTCGCTCGACAACTATTTGCTAAATTTATTTGAAGAGATAGAAGCAAGTTTATGTGTTAATAATCAAACAGCAAATAAAGCCAAACAACTACTAGAAATTTATAGTACGGGAGAAAGAAATTTCCAAGCTATAGAATTAACTGGTGCAGAGTTAAATGGTGCTTTTCTTTGTCATGCTGACTTTAGTTATGCTGAAATGATGCTGGCAAGTTTAAATGAAGTTTCTATGGCTCAAACCAAACTTAACCGAGCCTATTTAAGTGGTGCTGATTTAATCGATGCTTATTTACACCAAGCAGAATTAATCAAGGCCAATGTAGTAGGTGCTGACTTAACTCAAGCTAATCTTACTGAGGCTGTATTAATTGGTGCTAATTTAAGTGGTGCTAATTTAAGCAATGCCGATTTAAGCGATGCTAATCTTACTGAGGCTGTATTAATTGGTGCTAATTTAAGTGGTGCTAATTTCCAGGGAGCAATTATATTAGGCTGCAACTTTTTAGAGGCTAATTTAGACGGTGCAATCTTTGATGACGGTGTTAAAGAACAATTGACATCCTCTGCGACAGTCACGGACGCAGATTCCCTAAAACAAAGTTAACTGTATAGGGGCGGTTAACGTTTCATCGCCAACTGCTGTCACTGACAGACTGACACTCGCTCCACGTTCGTTTTTATATTGGTCGGATTGCCCACCCGCCCATCTATTTAGGTTTTCTGCTGCATTTTTATCCCGATCGTGAACTGTATTGCAGTACAAACACTCCCATTCACGAACATCAAGCTCTTTCTTACCTCCAGATTTGCCACAGCAGGAGCAGATCTGAGAACTAGGATACCAACGATCAACGATAGTTAAATCTCTACCGTATTTGTCGCATTTGGCAGCTAACATAGTCTTGAATTTTGCCCATCCCGCATCAGATATCGCACGAGACAGCTTTCTATTCTTAACTAAGCCAGCCACGCTTAAGTCTTCTACCGCTAGTGCTTGGTTCTCGCGTACTAACCTTGTAGTTAACTTGTGAAGAAAATCTTTTCGTCGCTCTTTGACTTTGGCGTGTAGTTTAGCTAGCCTGAGTTTTCGCTTTTTCCTGCGATTAGAATCTCGTTTTGCTTTACTCAATCTGCGGTTAGCCTTTTTAATTTTCCGCAGCATCTTTTTGTGTAGCCGAGGGTTTTCTATCTTTTCACCAGTACTGAGAATGGCAAAATGAGTTAGCCCTAAATCGATACCACAACTGTTATCTGTTTGAGGTGCTATTTCTTCAGGGACTTCAACCACAAACGAAGCAAAGTATCTCCCAGTTGTATCTTTGATGATAGTTACACTACTGGGTTTACTCGGTAGCGGTCGAGAAAACACGACTTTAACATGACCAATTTTAGCTAGATAGACAGACTGAGAATGTACAGAAAAAGCATTGCTGGCAAATCTAATTGCTTGTTTACCATGCTTTTTCTTTGGTTTAGGTTTGCCTACAGTTTTACCTTTTCTTTCTCCCTTTAGGCTAGAGAAATAGTTGTTCCAAGCTGTTTGTAAGTCTCGTAAAGACTGCTGTAGCACCACAGATGAAACTTCAGACAACCACGCTCTAGATTCAGTTTTCTTAGCTTGAGTAATTACCAAAGCACTGATTTTAGTTGGTCTGTCAGTATTGTTTCGCTCTGCATTCTTGTACAACCACCAAGCATCATTATAGACAACACGACTGCAACCCATAGCTTTTGCTATTGGCGTTAGTTGCGATTGCTTAGGATAGATGCGATAGTTGTATCTAGCTTTCATTACTTGGTCTACATGATATACTCAACATTATCATGTTTGGTCAGTAGACACAATGGCTCAATATAGACGAGGTAGGCATAGCGTTACGGGCATTTATGCTCACTTGGTATTCGTTACCAAATACAGAAGGAAAGTTTTCAAGCCCGAACACATTGAGAGAATGACGGAAGTGTGTTCGGGTGTAGCCAAAAAGATGAACTTCCGATTACTCCGCCTCAATGGGGAGTCAGACCACGTTCATCTTTTAATTGAGTACCCTCCCAAGCTTTCTATTTCTCAGATAGTTAATGCTCTTAAAGGTGTGTCTAGTCGTATGTTAAGGAAAGAGTTTGGTCTAGCACCGCACAAGGAACATCTGTGGAGTCCTAGTTATTTCTGTGTTTCTTGCGGTGGCGCACCAATTGCTAAAATTAAACAGTATATTGATGGTCAACAATCGCGCCCTCACGGCGGGGTTTTAAACCCATTACCAAACGATAAAGCTTGCCCATAGTTAACTGGCAAGCCTTATTTTATGATTGTTATTATTCAGAAGTGACCTCCTACCTACGTTGATGCTACGCAGACAACGCGGGCTTCCCTAGACTCACGACTAGGTTTTCCTGGTTATTTCCATTTCTGGTTTTTCACCCACTATCTAGATGAACAGTACAAGTATCATACATCCCCGACGTTCTGATTGCCCAGGCAGTTTCCGTTTCGCACAGTCCATGCGTACAACTTTCAGATTTTTTAACTCTATGTTTCTCTGCCTGTCGCGTCACCGTTATATTTTTGATTGGTGATATTTTTCTCGACGAACAGATAGACAGGGTTAGATTATCCCTTGACTACTTACTTCGGGCGAACCCGTATACGACTATTTTACAAGACCTGAAACCATTGATCTGTAAAGATTACATGAATAGCGAATTAACTACTTACAAACAAAGTGCTAGCCCGTGCTTCCATCCCGACTTTCGCCTGTCGGCAGAAAGCGGGGCTTCCCGCACGGAAGCTAAAATCAAACTACACAATTGTCTTTGGCTTCTGTAGTTGATAATAAAGCTGTCTTTTCTTTAATTACCTCTCTAATTTGATTGAGATAAGACTGAGCAACATCTTCAGCAAAATTTAAATGGATAGTTAGATTGGCATTATTGCTATATATATGAATTGAACCATAATTAGGAATCCAACCAGAATATCCAGCTATATTTCTATAGGTAATAAAGAGGAAAGATTGAGTATCCAAGTTGATATATTCAACTCCAGTATCAGTTAATACCAACATGACTTTATTGTCGGTATCTTTGGGATGAAAACCTTTAAATTCTAATCTCATTGTTTTATTCCTGTGCCTTACATTGGAATGTATTCAGAAAAAATAGGTCATTAACTTTATTAATGCCTATTTCTATTATTTACAGTACCCATTTTGAATAGAAAAATGCCCAAAAATAACTAAAGAGTTTTTATTGGATATCACTTTAAACAAAATCAAAATAATTTTGATTTAAATTTAAACCTACGATATTATTAACCACCGCAATTAATTCATCGGTATTATCCAATAAAGTATTGTTATTACTGTCCAAATAAATTTCATTATCTCCTTGATTTACACCTAATAGATAATTATTAGATATTCCTGTTAATTGAATTACATCTTCTGTAGTGTTAAAGTCTGCAATAACTACAAAATCATTACTAGCGGCAGAATCATAGCCAGTATCTCCACTAGCTCCTAATATAAAGCGATCGCTTCCTGCACCTCCAGTAAAGGTATCGATACCACTACCATCTTGTAAAATATCATCCCCATCGTTACCATCAAGGTTGTTATCTCCCGTACCGCCATTGAGAGTATCGTTACCGCTACCACCGTCTAAGAAACCATCTGCCGCAAGAACTAAGTTGTCGTTGCCAGCTTCTCCCGCCAGATTGCCATGTTGACGGCTGAGGTCGTCATCCGCACTGCCACCGTGAAGAGTTGCTGCGCTATCTTGATAAACTCGAATATAGTCAATATCGAAGGTACTGTAATCTGGGGTATCCTCATTAGTCGCTCCAGGCCAATCTCCACCTATAGCTAAGTTAGCTAATAGATACATGGGTTCTTGGGTAATACCGCTATCAACGGTAAATAGTTCTACTCCATCTACAAACCAAGTAATCGAATCTGCATCCCATTCCGCACCATAAGTATGAAAGTCGGTAGAGAAATCGATCCCTGAATAGCCACTTTGTTGATAGAAATCGCCCCCAGGTATAGAAGAGTCAGGAGTATGGAGAGTAGTATAAAGATTGGTTTCTAACTGATTAGTATCGGGGTCCGTCTCATTGAGAATTTCCATGATATCAATTTCTGGTGGCCATTCCCCTGATGAGGGTAACATCCAGAATGCAGGCCACAAGCTTTGCCCCAGAGGAACTTTAGCACTAATTTCCATATAGCCATAGGTAAAGGCATTGTGGTCATAACCAGAAATCATACCCGAAGTGTAGTCAAAGTCTAAATCTTTACCCTGACTAGTTAAAAGATTCTGATCTACAATCTCAAAAGCTTCGATGGGAGTATCTAGTTTTTCACCCACAATACTCATGACACCATTGTTAAATTCAAAGGCATCGTCAAGATAGTATTGTTCTTCGTTATTAAAAGTATTAGTGCGACTACCGTAATAGTATTTGGTATCCCAGTTGTCTAAATTTAAAGTTGTACCATCAAACTCATCACTAAATACCAATTCCCAATCTGAGCGAGCGCTAGGATGAACTAAGCTTGAACTAGAACCATCAGTATAGTTGACATACTCTGCATTCAGGAAAAACTCCTTGTCAGAAAGATTGTCCACAACGGCAATCAATTCGTCATAAGTACCATCACTATTACTATCGAAATAAATAGCTGCACTATCAGCATTAAAGGGAGATTCGCTTACAGAATATAAGTCTGCCGAACCATGCAGTTGAATTGTATCTTGTAGGCGATCGAAGTCAGCTAAAACAGCATAGTTATTTATACCAGCAGTGCTATTGTCTTCATCGTCGTAATAGACTGCATCAACATCGCCTAAAATAAATGTGTCAGTTCCCTCACCACCACCAAAAAGATCGATGGAATCTAAACCATTGGTCACTGTTCCTAAGAAAACATCATTACCAGCATCACCATATAAAAAGTCATTTCCAATACCGCCACTTAAAGTATCGTTCCCTGTGTTACCAATAATGGTATCTGCACCATTGTCTCCAGATACCACATCATTACCACTGCCTCCATCGATCACATCATTTCCTGCACCACCATTGACGATATCATTACCTTCATTACCATTAATCCAATAATCATTTCCGTCGTTGCCATCAAGGGTATCGTCGCCAGTACCACCATCAATTACATCATTGCCAGTACCACCGTCAATACTGTCATTCCCTGCTTCTCCTGCTAACCAGCCATCATCTCCTGCGCCACCATAAAGAACATCATTACCATCAGCACCGATTATGGTGTCATTGCCAGCATCACCGTAGAGCAAATCATCTCCCAGATCGCCATAAAGAACATCATTAGCGTCTCCACCTTTGACAGTATCATTGCCACTGCCACCATTAAGATTATCAGTTCCCCCCTCTCCTTCTAGATAGTCATCTTCTTCATTACCAGAAAGACTATCATCGCCATCTCCTCCTAGAAGAGAATCATTACCCTCATTGCCATAGATAGTATCGTTACCTAAATTGCCTATTAGGGTATCATTTCCTGCTTCGCCAATAATAACATCGTTCCCCTCTTCCCCCTCTGCCGAGTCATTTCCTTCGCCACCGATAATCAAATCATCCCCAATACCTCCCAATAAAAGATCGTCGCCATCTTCACCATAAAGACTATCGTTGTCTTCGCCACCATAAAGGCTATCATCGCCATTCCCTGCTTGGATAAAATCCAAACCAGCATCACCGTAGAGCAAATCTTTGCCGTTATAACCATTCAAATAGTCATTACCCAATCCACCATATAGAACGTCTTTCCCATTGCCCCCATCTAAATAATCGTCATCGTTACCACCAACAAGGGTATCTAGGTGATTTTCTCCAAAGAGAGTATCTAATCCATCCCCACCATCTAGATAATCATCACCGTCACCACCGAAGACCAGATCGTCACCAGCATAACCATATAGAGAATCGTTACCATCTAAGCCAAAAATTTTATCATTTTCTAAAGTTCCGAAGAGAATATCTTGTAGCAGAGTGCCAAATATTTCGTTATAGTCTGTCATTTTATTTATATTTTGAAAAAATAAATTGTTGATTATTTCAATATCAGGAAAGATATTTTATTAAACAAAAATACCTGTAATATCATCTTTTTTAATTTTAAAGATTAAAGTTAGCTTCAAGGTCAATACCTCAAAAGGCTATTTTATATAATTGATGATTATATATTTGTTTTTAGTAGAAATTGCTAAATCTCTTTTTCAGTCTTGTCCGTGATTCAAATCACATTTAAATTGTGTTACCAAAATTACCCAATAAGAATATATAAAGTTTTAATTAACAGCCGAATAAATAAGATCTACAAATTTTTTATGTTAATTAGTCAAAAAAGTACTTTTAAAAATACCTCTCGGACAATTTATAAATTTTGCTTATTTTTTTTCAGAAAAATCATTATTGACCTTAAAGCTAACTACAACGTTTATCTTTGGAATATAGAAATTCACAGAATATTAATAATATTAAAAATAAGATGAATAAATACGGTACTAATAACAACGATCAAATATTTGGCTCTACAGAATCTGATATTTTAATGGGTTATGAAGGAGAAGATACTCTTGGTGGCGGTGCAGGAAATGATCGCTGGATCGATGGCGATCGAGGTAATGATGTAATCGAAGGTGGCGAGGGTAACGACTCTTTAGCTGGTGGTGAAGGTAATGACTGGGTACATGGAGATTATGGCGATGATACCAATTGGGAACAAGATGAAAATGGTAACTATGTATATGTAGGTGAGATAGACACCACTGGTGGTGCAGGTAGTGCAGGTAGTGCAGGTAGTGCAGGTAGTGTAACTCCAGCTTCAGAGGATGAAGGACAAGACGATGACTACATTACAGGTGGTTCAGGCGATGACATTCTAATGGGCGGTTTTGGTAAAGATGCGATCGCAGGTGGCACTGGTGATGATGTGATCAATGGCGGTAGTGGTGATGATTACTGGCTTGCAGGACAAGAAGGTAACGATACTATTAACGGTGATGCGGGTGACGACATCATGGAAGGTGGTGCTGGCAATGACCTCATGAATGGTGGCATCGGCAACGATAAATTGATGGGAGATATCGGCGAGGATACTCTTCAGGCTGGAGACGGTGAAGACTACGCTGATGGTGGCGATGGTGACGATTTAGTCGATGGTGGTTCTGGTGCAGATACCGTCAAAGGCGGATTGGGTGACGATAAACTCCTCGGTGGCGATGGGAACGATATCCTCGAAGGAGAAGCAGGTCACGATACTTTAATTGGCGGTGCTGGTGACGACTACTGGATGTCTGGAGGAGATGGGAACGATACTCTCTACGGCGAAGCTGGACATGATGTTATGGATGGCGGTGCTGGCAATGACCTAATGTATGGCGGTGCGCAAGATGATGTCATGTTGGGACAAGATGGTGCAGACACTATTTATGGTGGAGAAGGAATTGATCGCATTGATGGTGGTGCAGATGCCGATCTCATAATTGGTGGCGATGGCGACGATGATATTCATGGTGGCGATGGTAACGATGATATTCATGGTGAAACAGGACAGGATGTTCTCTACGGCGATGCAGGACGGGATATAGTCGATGGTGGTGCTGGTCATGACTACCTCAATGGGGGAGACGATAATGATACTCTCCTTGGCGGAGAAGGTATGGATGCCATTGATGGAGGTACTGGTGATGACGAAATTCACGGCGGAAATGACAACGACGGTTGGTTATACGGGAATGCTGGTGCAGACAGTATCTATGGTGAGTCTGGTGCAGATGTTCTCGACGGTGGAGATGGTAACGACTTATTAGAGGGTGGTACTGGTAACGATGTTCTGATGGGTGGTAGTGATAACGATACCCTCAATGCGGGAGAAGGAGATGACTACTGGGTTGACGGCGGAGAAGGCAACGATATTGTTCACGGTGATTTGGGCAATGATACAGTTGCTGGTGGTGCAGGTAATGATTCAGTTACTGGCGATGCTGGTGTGGACGTGGTTTTGGGTAACGAAGGAGATGATACTCTCTCTGGTGGTGCAGATAACGATACTGTCGATGGTGGCACAGGTAACGATCTTGTCGATGGTGGTTTAGGTGCAGACTTCCTCAAAGGCGAAGCAGGCAACGATACCTTAATTGGTGCAGAAGGCAACGACACTGTAGCAGCTGGTGCAGGAGATGATGAATTAACTGGCAACACTGGAGATGATGTATTACTCGGTGGTGCTGGTATCGATTTGATTTCGGGTAACGAAGGCAACGACACTATCGATGGTGAAAGTGGCAACGATGTCATTATTGGAGATATTGGCGCAGATGTCCTTAAAGGGGGAGATGGTGATGATTCCCTCTCTGGCGGAGAAGGAAATGACTACGTTGAAGGTGGTGCCGATAACGATGTAATTACTGGGGATGCTGGTGATGATGTAATAACTGGTGGTGCTGGTGCAGATACTATCGAAGCTGGCTCCGGTGATGATGTTGTTCTCTTTGACGGTGAAGACACTGTAGTCAAAGGTGGCGAGGGTTACGATATTGCGATCGCCGAAACCGAACAGGCTGTTTCTCTTGATTTGGGTGCAAATAGTTTTAACGAAGCCAAAGGTAATGCTGGTAACGACGTCTTTACTCATACCAACGGCGCAGGTGCAACTGCTACTACTTCAATCGCTATGTACGGCGAAGCTGGTGATGACTCCATGACTGGCGGTACAGCTAATGACTACTTTGAAGGTGGTATAGACAACGATACGATCAGTGCTGGCGCAGGAGAAGACTATGGAATTGGGGGTGAAGGTAATGACTCTCTATCTGGAGAAGCAGGACACGATCTACTAGAAGGAAACGTTGGAAATGATACTATCTCTGGTGGTGACAACAACGACAATATCATCGGGGGAGAAGGTGCAGACGAACTATATGGTGATGCAGGACATGACACTCTGAGATTTGATGCCAACGATACCGTAGTTGATGGTGGAGATGGTTATGATGTGGCGATCGCTGAAGGCGATACAGCAGTGACTCTAGATCTGGCTACCAGTCAAATTGAACTGGCTTACGGTACAGCGCAAGACGACACCTTTACTAACTCTGGCACTGAGAGCGTCGAAATTCACGGCGAAGCAGGAAATGACAGCATCACTGGTGGAGTTGGACACGAAAATCTCTCTGGTGGTACAGGAAATGACATCGTTAGCGGTGGAGAGGGTAACGATATAGTTACTGGTGGTGCTGGTGCAGATAGTCTCACTGGAGATGCTGGAAACGACACAATCAACTTTGACGCTGAAGATACTATTGATGGCGGAGAAGGCAAAGATACTGCTTACTATCAAAGTAGCGCTGGTTTAACTCTAGATATCGATGCAGCAGGAATCGAAATCATTCATGGTAATGCAGGAGATGATCACTTTACTTCTAACGATAACGTTGCTGTCAAGATGGTAGGTAACGCAGGTAATGATGTTCTTACTAGCGATGCAGGTAACGATACTCTCCAAGGTGGCAACGGTAATGACACTCTCTCTGCTGGAAATAATAACGATAACCTTGATGGTGGTAGTGGTAATGATAGCCTAGATGCTGGTAGCGGTAATGATACCCTCGATGGTGGTAGTGGTAATGACCTTCTACAAGCAGGGAGTGGTAACGACACCCTTGATGGTGATAGTGGTAATGATAGCCTAGATGCTGGTAGTGGCAAAGATAAACTTACTGGTGGAAGTGGTGATGACCTTCTACAAGCAGGGAGTGGTAACGACACTCTTGATGGTGGGGATGGTGCGGATACTCTCTATGGTGAAGAAGGTAACGATAAACTAACATTTGATACTGATGATGTGATTGATGGTGGTGCAGGTAAAGATACCGCTTACTATCAAGGTACTACTGGTCTAACTCTAGATATCGATACAGTCGGAATTGAAATCATTCACGGTAACGCAGAAGACGATAGCTTTACTTCTAGCGATAACGTTGCTGTCAAGATGGTAGGTAACGCAGGTAATGATGTTCTTACTAGCGATTCAGGCAATGATACTCTCCAGGGTGGAAGCGGTGATGACACTCTCAATGCTGGAGAAGATAACGATCAGCTTGATGGTAATAGTGGCAACGACACCCTCTTAGGCGGTAGTGGAAATGATACTCTCAAAGGTGGTTCTGGTAATGACGCTCTTTATGGTGAAGCTGGTAACGATAAACTAACTGCAGATACTGGTAGTGACCTACTCGACGGTGGTAGTGGAGATGACACGCTCTTCGGTAGCAACAATAATAATCAACTATTCGGTAGTACAGGTAAAGATGTTCTTTACGGCATTGGCGGTAACAATCAACTACACGGTGGAGATAGTGAAGATTCCTTATTCGGTGGTTCTGGCAACGATGAACTCTATGGAGATAGCGGTAACGATGAACTCTATGCCGAAGCAGGTGATGACTTGCTTGATGGTGGTGTTGGTAACGACTTGCTACTAGGAAAAGAAGGAGACGATACCCTAGTTGGTGGGGATGGTGACGATATCCTCATCGGTGCCAATAGTAGCACCAATCAAGGAAACGGTTCAGTCGATGTTCTAACTGGTGGTGCTGGTGCAGATTACTTTGTCCTCGGTGAAGCTAATGCTTTCTATACTGGCAGTGGCACAACAGATTACGCTATGATTACTGACTTTGATAGTGCGGAAGATAGTATTCAATTAAGTGGTGTCGCTGGAGACTACAATCTTGGTACTGTAGTATCTGAAGTTGATGCTGTTGGGATTTACCTTGAAGATGAACTAGTTGCAGTTGTTCAAGGTACTACTGAGTTTGATATAGTTGATAGCTCCTTTATTTATATATAGGGCACCTCGATTAATATTAAGTTTTCGGTAATCTGAGGAGGAGACACAAGGGAAAAGAGAGAGAACCGGTGCAATAAATTGTTCTGGTTGTGACGGATTTTGTGGTCAGGTATTTTGAAGGGATCTTTGACTATTCATCGAACGGTGGTGCAACTTTTGTGTGTTTAAGATCATGATAAAATAAGAACTAAATAAACTTGCTGAGAAAGTAATTAGTTTGAAAAAGATGGCAGCTTTTATACCTGTTCTTTGTCCTGATTGTCAATCTGATAATGTATTCAAGCATGGATTTTCCAGAGATAGAAAACAAAGATATCGTTGTGAAAATCCTGAATGTCTTCGTCGGACTTTTATTCTCAATCATGCCCATCCAGGCAGAACCAAAGAAGTGAAACAAAAAATAGTAGAAATGGCTCACAATGGCAGTGGGGTTAGAGATACGGCTCGTGTACTCAATATTAGTCAGACGACCGTAATCAAAGAACTTAAAAAAAGTCGTCATCAATCAAACAAGTAAATGAATCATTCTTAGAAACCATTAATCCTCAGCAATTAGAGGTAGAAATTAAGTTAAGAGAAGAAATAGAATCTGAATCAACTGGAGGAATCGAAGATTCAGAACTAGACGAAATGTGGAGTTTTGTGGGTAAAAAGCAAAATCAAAGATGGCTTTGGCACGCTATAGATAGAGCGACAGGAAAAGTCTTAGCTTATGTATTTGGTAGAAGAAAAGACGAGGTATTTCTCAAACTTAAAAAGCTACTAGAACCGTTTGGAATTAAGCATTATTGTACGGATGGATTGGGAGCATATCGAAGACATTTGCCTGAACATAAACACGAAATTGGCAAGAAGAAAACTCAAAAGATTGAGCAGAAACATATTCGATTGAGAACCAGAATCAAAAGATTACAGAGAAAGACCATCTGCTTTTCTAAAACTGAAGAAATGCATGATATTGTAATTGGGCTGTTTATCAATAAGTATGAGTTTGGATTAACTCTCTACTCCAACAAAAGTTGCAATACCCTTTTGTTGGAGTAGAGTGGATTTTTAATCGACTACTGAACTTGAACCCGAAAACGAATATATCCGTAAGAATCAGATGGTGTTCCTGAACCAGTGGCAGATGGTAGAGGATTATCCAGTTCTACCACTACTGCCCCAGAATTATTGTTACTACTATCGACTGAAACCAGATTACCTGTACTAGGGTCGATTTTTTGGCAGAATGTTGGCGGAGCGGTATTAGGACTGTAAAATTCCCCTCGATCATCATTGGCAATATTGGATAAGTTTTCAGTTGTGCCATTGAAAAATAAACTAATACCTTTGTTATTGTCAAAACCATTTTCGACAAAGCTCATATGATCAGGCACCACATCACAAATTTTGACGTTGTTAGCTACTCCAGTGCCGTTAGATAAAAAATAAATAGTGTATTCGACTTCATCTTCTGGTTGAATATCGGTAACATTAATTTGTCCTTGTAAAAAGTTATTTTGCCAATTAGGGTCGTCATCACTACTATCAGCAATGCCATCGTCAATCACAGTATTGAAATTAATGTTGTTGGGATTAGGACTTACATCAGTAATTCTTTTAACTAATAGGACACTGGGATCTCCGCCTGTTTGACATAAACTTTGCACAAAAAATATCAGCTCATTGCCAAATTCACTAAAAGATTGCACAAAAGCATAGTCAGCCGTGGCTGCATTATCATCTGCGCTGCTAAAAACTTCAAAATCCGCAGAATTTTCAGTTATGGGCTTAAAATTATCGGCACTAACTCCATTGTTAATGCCAAAACCGTATATATGTGTTCCTCTTTGTTTGATTGCATCTGCCCAAGGTACTGCTTCTTCAATATTCTCAGCAGTAGTACTACCACTTTGAACATTGCCACTATCATCTAAGTATCTATTGGGATTGCCGTCAGTGACAAAAATAACAGCATTCGCATCACTTAAATCGTCATTGGTTTGTTTTAATCCAGCTTCCCAGTTAGTAAAATCGCCGATGGAGCTATCTTCATGATATTGATTATTAATATAAGGAGTAAAAGTATTAGTTACTGAAGTACTGTCAACCGCAGTAAACGAAATAGCAGTTTTAGCGGTAGAAGCGTATTCTACAATCCCCACCTCGGTACCAGGTGCATTGTTAGCTATTTGATTAAGAAATGATATTACTCCATTACGAACATCTGTCACCCCAGTACCTGTGTCAATTGAGCCAGAACCGTCTAACACTAAAGCAATTTTAGTATTTGTATTGCAACCTTGATTGTAATTAGGATTAGGAACGTTATTAATAGCTAGTTGATAATCTTCTACTTCACCATTGCTGGCAGCTTCACCAGGAGTACTATTAGTAATCGAACTATCGGTAGTTAAGCGAAAACGAGCATAAGTATCTCCTGCGGTTCCGACATTAATCCCACTCCAAGTTAAATTTGCCGTGGGGTTGCCACCATCAGTTCCCTGAGCAACTGACACGCTGGCATACTCTGTAGATTCAAAGGTGCCACTATTATCAAAATCTATCCAAGCATGGAGAGTGGCCGATTGTCCTGTGGTATTAGTAGCGGTGATGTTAGCCGCGGGAATTGTATAACTAGTATCCCCAGCAGTTAAAGGAGGCAGGGTGAAGTTATCTTCATCATCCCCATTACCCGTACCTGTTCCTATGGGGTCGTCATCATCAGTAGCATCGCCATTGTTATCTGTGCCATCGACAAAGCCGTTGGTTTCGTCATCAGGGGGGGTGATACCCAAAAATAAGCTAGAGGTAATAATATGACTCGCTCCGACAGGGTCGCTGGTGTTACTACTGTTATTGGCAGTGTCGTCTGTGCCATAGGTATCGGGGGCATCGCCATAATCTAGAGTGATAGCTACACCACAGCTAGTATTATCTAAAGTTCCGATAATTGGAGTAGTGCCATTGGTAGCAGAATTATAGTTGGCATTACTGCTGTCAGTTTCGATAGAATCGACAACATTAGCAGGAGTTTGATCGTCAGTGGCAATGGCTTTGAGTAAATATTGTCCCTGGAATAAACTGGTAGTATCCCAAGTAATACTCCAAGGATTAATGGTGTCTGTAGCTAATGAACCATTTCCAATGGAAACCCAAGTTTGTCCGTCATCGGCGTTACCGTCATTATCCAAGTCAGCATAATAAAAGAATTCCACTTGGGAGATAGAAGACACTAAACTGCCATTCTCTAACTTAAGGGAATCGATTACCTCGGCTGAGATGGTACTATTGGCGCCACAAGTTGCTCCAATAACAGAATTTATACTTGGTTCGTTCTGAGTAGTGCCGTCGGGTAAAACTACGTCTCCAAAAGGAATTTTTTCATCAGGCTGGGGAATAAAGTTTCCTGGATAAGCCAGATCTTTTTGTACCGGATCGGTATTAGAGGAGGCTGTGGCAAAAGCAAAAGCAATAGTAGTGTCAGTAGTAATTTTTGTTCCTCCCAAATTGGTCGCATCTAAGGCGGCAAGAGGAACTTGAATATCAAGGTAATAAGTACCATCGGTACGATTAACTACACGGGTTCGCTTAAAGTCTTGTATATTATTTGTTTCCGAAACTTCCCAACCAGATTCACCATCGACAGAAGTTTCTGGATCTCCTTGAGCAGAATCCTGTACCCACAAAACTGCATCACCCACCGTTGCACTATTACCGTTTCCTGTTTGCAAGTCAGAGTCTGAAAAGTCCTGACGCTCATCATTTTTGTATAAGACATATAAATTATCTGGTTGAGCGTCAAAATTTTGAGAACTTTTGCCATCTAGGGTAATTACAAACTCACGATATCCATCACCATCTACATCAATCAAGAGCGACCAATTAGCAGATGAACTAAAAGGGCTATTACTGCTGCCACTAGGATCTCCAGCTAAACACATCCGAAAATAGATATTATTAGTGTCACGAGAGAACAATACTGACTCTCCTCCACAGGGAGCAACATCAGTTTCGTTAGAAGGGGCAGCTCCTTTAGTCCCATCTCCACCACCGTTAGTTTGATCGGCTAAAGGATTACCATCAACCGTATAAGGTGTCCAACTAGAGGGCCAAGATGAGGGATAGCCCGATGGATCTACATAATTCGTCGCTCCTGGTGTATCTGCTAAACTCTGAGTTTTAGGGAAAATCATCAATATTCCCAGCCAGTATAAAAAGCTAAGATGTTTGAAAATTGGCAATTTTAGTGGTCTCATCAATTCTTTTCCCTTGATTTCAATGGCTACACGACTTGGCAATTTGACGAAAGAATCATAGTAGTTGTAGAGCTCAAAATAGAGACTTAAATAACTAGATTTTCAAGCCCACGTGCTACCGATGGAGTCCACACCCCAAATGCAACAGCACTGCCAATCTTCAACCAAGTTAGGACAGTTTGATGCTGAAGAATCCGATGACCCTCTTGAAAACAATTCTGGTTGTGGCGACATAGCTTAAACATGAAAGAGAAAGAGACTTTTCAAAATAAATTCAACTTGAGCTGAACATATCTGAAGCTTGTTCAGGAGATATCTCGCCTCCACTTTCCCTCTCCCAAACGGAGGGGACATAGAGCGCTGTATGAGTAAGGTCAAGCATGACAACTCGCACTGTGGCGGAGCTCTCTGGCGATCGCTTTACCACTCTAACCATCCCATAAGATCACCGTTGTCAACAATATTCGGATACTACGATTAATGAGCCGACAATTAAATAAGAAAAATACGGCTAGATTCTGGCAGATAAAAGTTAGTAGTAACTTTCGTAAGTAAGTTATTTTACTCTGAGTATCTTGTTGAAATAAGTGCACTGGTTAATAGCTAATCCTGCTTTATTTACTATTTTTAAAATTAGCTTTATTTATTAATAATCACATCAGAGAAACAACTTAAAGCAAATAATTATTTTCTCTTCATCAACATCTAACAATCATCACCTACAATCTTTGATTGGCCAATTGTTTGTGGATTTTTTTCGTCTTGGAAAAAGACGAAAAGTAATCTAGATTACAGTAATAACACTTGTATGAGTTTGGATTAACTCTCTACTCCAACAAAAGTTGCAATACCGTTTTTTGTATAGCAAAAGTCAGATTGAAATTACTATCAAGGCATTGAAGTAAGAATTGGTTATTTATATAATATTTGTGTAATAGCTCTTGTTGATAAGAGTTAAAATTCCAACTAAGATTAAAATAACGATATTCATTAATTGCCTGGCGAAACTTATTGACCCAATCATCACCATTAGTTGACCACCAAGTTAGTAAATATTCTTTCCCTTGAGCAGGATCGGGAAGTGTTTGTTTAAGGTTATTAAGAGCTTGTTTCATGTCTGGGGAGAGAATTAAATTAGACTCAAACTCCAAGGCAAAACTGAAGTTAAGAATTTGTTTAATGTCGGGATTTTCCACTAAAGAAAGAGCAAGATCGTAAGCTCTTTCTAAAGCTAAGTCTAAAGCTAGATCGTTGGGCAATTCTTTAGCTAATTGAGGGTCAAGAGCGATCGCTAGATTTAAATCACGATTATGAAACAGACTAAAATAAAAAGCTCGCACTGCTGCTGCTTTGTAGGGGAGAGATAAGGCTTGAGTTTTCCGATCGATAAATTGCAGAAACTCTTGTAACTGAGTATCTTCTTTTAAGATGGCATCAACTTGGTTTTTAAGCTGCTGCATCAAGTAATCTGTGTTGGGAAGCATACTAGCGGTTAGCAAGATTACTTCCCGCCATTGAGGGTTGGTAATTTGGCTGGCTAACTGTTCTAAAGCATGGTTCAATTCCTCAGAATTAGGACTAGAAACTATTTTTCTGGCGGTAAGATATTCTTGAAAAGTTAAATGAGAAAAAGAATAAATTCCTCTAGCTCTTTCTATTAATAATCCATGTTGAATTTCGATAGCTCTGAGTATAGCTTTACTATCTAAGCGGAGAGTTTCTGGATCGTTGGGAGCATCAGATAAAGTAGCTAGATAACTGGCAATTATTTGTAGAAGTTGTTCGGTTTCAAAGAAATAGTTACCCTGCTTGAAATTAACCGCAGCAATTTGACTGAGGAGTTTGATTTTATCGGGTAGAGTAAGATTATGATAGGCGCGATCGCGATCAATTCCTCTAGAGCGATCCCAACGTACTAATAAAATATCCAATCCTTCTTGATATAATCTGGCTCGTTTATCAGGAAAAGATAAGCGTTCTTGAAAGACAGAACAAATTAGGTTCAACAAAATAGGAGTACTAACTAATTCTCGAATTGCTTGATTATTTTTATCTTGCAGTTGTTCGAGAAATTGTTGAGCTTTGGTCTGTCCAGTCTGAGCATCTTGAGCAGTAGCCACAAACCATCTTCGGGCAAAGATTTCTACTTGAGTAGGATTAAAGTCAGCTAATTCAACATAGGTAAAACCATTAAAACGATATTGTTGTCCAGCTAAACGACAGGTGATTATCATAGAATTTTGATAATAAAGCTGAGCAAATTGTTGAATTTGCTGAAAAATTGACTGTTCGTATTCTGGGGGGATTTCATCTAATCCATCGAGAAGAATTAAAACTTTGCCTTGTTGTAGCAGGGTGGTTATTTGTTCTGAAGATAAATTGTAATTATGCCAAAAACGTTCGAGATAACCTATTAAACTAAAATCTTGACTTTCTTTCGCCTGAACGACAAAAGTTCTTAAGAAAATAACAACAGGAATACTATCGGCTTTAAAATTACCTCGAATACATTCAAGGGCAAGATGTTGTAGAAAGGTGGTTTTACCTGCCCCTGGTTTGCCCAAGAGCATCAATTTATGATGATTATTTACGGCTTCTAGAGCGGGTATGGTTTCAATAGTCAAATCGGCAAGACTACGCTGACGAGAATTTTGGAGATCGGATATTTCTAACCAGCGTTGATTACTGAGGCGGGTGAGTACATTTTGCTTGGTATAAATATTTTCTAAAGCTAAAGGTTGGGCAAATTCAAAGAAAGACTGAATTGTGCCACATTGAGCTTCAATTTGTCCGCTTACTTGCGATCGCGCTTGGGAAACTAATCGATCAGATTCTGGCGCAGTTGTGGCGATAGATCCTGTAGTTAGTTGTCGTAAGGAATCATCTTTTTCTCTAGGGGGTAAGGGGGGAGAGTCGGCAATATCTTGCCAATCTAAACTTAATTGAAAACAAATATCGATAAAGGTGTTACGCTCAATGGGTTTGCCTGAAAAAAATTTCCAGACTGGCTGACGAGTTGATAAACCTACTTCGGCTGCTAAATATTCTTGAGTCCAGCCAATACGCTCAAAAGCTTTTTTAGCTTGGTCAATTCCAGGGGGGGATGCTTTGAGCGATCGCTTTGCCATAATCGGTTGTCAAGATAATTAATGTAATGTTTTAGGAGATTACTATTGCTAAAAGGTTTCCTAGATCTGACAATCGGTTTAAAAGTAACCGATCTTGAGGAATAACCCCAGAGAATTGAATCTCTAACCAGCCTAAAGTTTGATCGACTTTCTTAATGGGGACAATAGACAAAGCCTGAGTGTCTGATTGCTTCAACTGTTGGATTAAAGCAAATGGTAAGTCGGCTTGAGACACATCTTCAATGACAATAGTTTTTCCCTGTTGATATTGTTCCCCATACTCGGCAATTAAATTAAAGTCTGCTTCAGAAAAGTTTTTGCTCGATTTATATTTTGTTGCTACAGACTTGAGATATGTCTGCGAATCTGACTGATATAAAACGATTCTGGCAGCTTGTAACCATTCCTGGATACTGAATAAAACTTGCTGGATTGAATCACGTGAGCGATCGCCTGAGACTAATTGCTCCAGAATATTGCTCGTTAACTTTTCCCAAGCTTGGTGCTGGCGTAATTGCTCTTCAACGGCGGTTAATTCTGCGCTTGATCGATCACCATCTAGTAAACGGCGCACTCGCTCAGATAATACGGACCAATGAATTGGTTTAGTAATATAGTCTGTTGCCCCTGCATTAAAAGCTTGCTCTACAGATTCATGATCATCAAGTACCGTAATCATCAAAATAGGCAGGCGATCGCCTCCAGGTAAAGAGCGAATTTTTTGACAGCAGGTAAAACCATCGATATCTGGCATAACGGCATCCAAGAGAATTAAATCTGGTTGAAAATGAGTATATTCAGAAAGACACTGTTCCCCATTTTCAGCTTCTGCTACTTTATATCCCTCTTCTTCCATTGCCAGATTTAGTAATGAACGCATTGTGCGATCGTCATCGACAATCAAAATTAAGGGAATTCGCTCGGATTGTGTTTCATTCATGATTGCATTCTTGTTGTAAAGCAATTTTGGCTTTGGCGTATTCAGCTTCTAGTTCGGTTAGAATCTCTGGATTTTCTGGCATTTCTCCTGCACGAGCCATATTTTCCAGATCTTTGCAGTAATCGGTAATTATAACCGCTCCCAAGTTAGCACTGCTGGAACGAAAACCGTGGGCAGCCTTACGCAAAGCTTCCGTATCTTTGGTTTCTAGAGCCTTAGCGATTGCTGTTAAGCGATCGGGACTATCTTCAAAATACTGATTGACAATTTTAGTTAATAATTCCTGAGCTTTTGCTCCTGCTAGCTGACGCAAAGAGTTTAAAACATTTAGATCGAGAATTGCTTGTTCGGCGTTGGCAGATTCATTTTCTGTAGTTGACGGTAAAGTTGGCAATTCTGCTGGTATACTTTCCTGAGGAGAAATATTATGCTCGCGATCGCTATCTTGCTCCCTCAAAGCGATAATTCTATCTAATGCCCGTTCTAATTCTTCGATCCTAATCGGTTTAGTGATAAAGTCTTGCATACCTGCTTGAAAACAGCGATCACGGTCTTCAACGGTAGCATAAGCGGTAAGAGCAATAATATAGGGAGTTTTTGCCAAATTTTGAGTTTGAGATAATATTCTTTTAGTCGCAGTAATTCCATCCATTTCTGGCATTTCTACATCCATTAAGACGCAGTCATAAGGAACGCTTTGCACTGAATTAACCGCCTCTAAACCATTGCTGACAACATCTGCTCGATAACCTAATTTTTCGAGAATCAAGCAAGCAACTCTTTGATTGACGCTATTATCCTCTGCTAATAAGATTCTGAGGTTTTGTTTGTTTTTTGAGCTGGCTATAGTATAGGAGTTTTCAGCTGCTTCAATAGGTTTAGGTAGGGGATACGAGATTGATTCCGCTACAATGGTGAAATAAAATTTTGCCCCAACCGTATTTTGAGTAGTCTGAGGTTGCCAATTGGGGGAAGGTTGACCAGCCACACTACCATGGCTTTCAACCCAAATAGTGCCATTCATCAACTCTACTAACTGTTTACAAATTGCCAGACCTAAACCCGTCCCACCATATTTGCGATTGACTGAAGCATCACCCTGACTAAATGGTTGAAATAAAAATTGTTGCTTTTCAGCAGGAATACCAATTCCAGTATCTTGAATCATAAATTGAATTTGATAGGTATTTTCCTGTCCTGTCAATAAATCCCCTGTTATGCAGATATCTACTTGACCTTGATCGGTAAATTTAACCGCATTACCAATTAAATTAGTCAAAATTTGTCTTAATCGAGCGATATCTCCAATAATACTCTGGGGTGTGGATTCATCAATTTGATAACACAATTTTACTGCCTTAGCCTGAGCATGAGGTTTTATTAGTTCCAGAGCATCTTGCAAACAAGCAGATAAATTAAATGGATGTTGTTCTAGGGACATTTTGCCCACTTCAACCTTAGAAAAATCAAGAATATCGTTCATCAAAGCCAGTAGCATTTCACCACTTCTGCGAATGGTTTCGGTAAAATATCGCTGCTGAAAACTCAATGAAGTATCTAACAACAACCCCGTCATCCCAATCACTGCATTCATCGGCGTACGCAATTCGTGACTCATGGTTGCTAAAAACTGACTCTTAGCCTCGTTTGCTGCTTCCGCAGCTTTGTTTGCAGCATCTAATTCGTGATTTTGCTTGGTTAACAGACTTTTTTGTTCGGTTTCTCTGGCTAGTAATTGTGCTTGACCTAAAGCAATGCCGACTTGAGCAGCCACAGCTTCTAATAATTCAATTTCATCATCTTTCCAATGACGCTGGCGATCGCATTGATGTAGAGCAATTACGCCGTTAATCTGTCCTTTGTAGGAAGTGCGTACTGCAACCATCGACATAATTTTTAGTTGCTCGCAAACATGGGATATAGGCTGAAGTAAAAGATCTTGAGTAACATCATGACTGACAACCGCTTGCTCTTGACTCAATACTTTTTGAGCATGAAGATTATCTACAATGGGAACTTCTGAATTAATTATAGAAAGGGCGTCGTGGCTGAGATATTCGGCTACACAGGGGATGGTAGGAGGAGAACCTTTTATATAACGATGAATAATACAGCGATTGACACCAAAAGCAGCCCCAACCTGATTAACTGTGGTTTGAACGATTTGCTGAGTATCTAGACTTTGCCGAATTTCTTCAGTGATATGTCTGAGCAAAACTGTTTTGAGATATTGTTGTTCAAAACTAATTTGAATCTCTTGCCGTTCTATTTCACTCCCCAACCATTGAGTCATCAGCTTTAAGAGCTTGCGATCTGCTTGGCTAACTGAAGACTGTCGTGGTGTTTTGCCCAAAAAACCCAGAATACCGTAAACTTCCCCGGCTACTAAAATACTTGTACCGAAATAGAAGCTCTCAGGAATTAAGGCGACATCTTCATCTTCTCCCCTGTGATGGAGATCGATTGGTTCTTTCTGGATTAAAGTTTTTTGCCATAATTCCCAATCAATTTTTTGGGGCAGATCGGCTAAATCCAAAGTTGAGTCTAATTTGCTAGGGAAATAAATAGCTTGTTGCTGAAGAATATTTTGTTCAATTTTACTTACAAAACCAACTTCTAAGTCAAAAGATTCACATCCAATTTGGAGTAAATGCTGAATACGTTGTTCCAAAGTTAAATCTCGGGCAGCAACTACTTCTTGTAATAAGCGATCGCGCTGTTCTCGCTCTCGTTTTGCTCGTTGGCGATCGCTAATATCGGTGATAAAGATTCTAATTAGATCACTTTGAGGCAAGTAATGTACTGATTGCTCGAATACTGCTCGATTAAAACCAATTTCTCTTGTAAAAGATTTTTCTGGTTGTTGATGAACTAAATTGGGGAAATCTGACAAAATAGGATGTTTGATGCCCTTGGTTGTTAATTGGGGAAACTGGCGCATTGCTGCGGGATTGATATACGTAACTGTTCCTTGTATGTCTATTTCTATAATAGGATTAGGAATTAACTCGGGAAAAGAAGCTAACCGCGCCAAAGCAATATCATTAGCCTCAGCAGAATTGTTTTCGGGCACAATTAGGGTCTTATGTGAATTAGTGTTCTGGGCTAAAAAACTAGAAACATCTTCTAGTGAGTCAAATTGAGAGAATTCCGAATCTGATAGGTTTGACAAGGAATAATACTTAGCAGAGATTTTATGACCAAACTTAATCTTGTCTCCGTGTTTAAGATCTCTTGAAAGACACTTGTGACCATTAATGGTAATACCATTGGTACTTCTTTTGCCATTAAAACTGCCATCGACAATGCGAAAACAAGAGCGATCGCCATCTGCCGAAGGAATGCGTAAAATAGTTGCGTGGTGTCGAGAAATTGATGAATCGTGAAGCACAATGGAATTACTAGAATCTCGACCCAAGGAATAGGTTTCTGCTTCTAGTCGATAAGTTTTTTTCCCTCGTCCATCTTCAATTGTCAGTAAATGACGAATCTTGTCTCGTTCTGACATAAATGATTTTTAAATAAATTTGGCTTATTTATCTCTCTTTTGTAATCTTTAAATTGAAACTTGACCAGTCAATTAATTAAATAGATTTTTGGCAGAAAAAGCTGTACAAGAACAATTTCAAAAAGTTATACAAAAAGTCATACAAAAGGATTTCTAAAACAGACGCGATCGCAAATGGGAGCTAGCAATAATGAGATTAATCACAAGTCAAGGTAATTCTCATGAAACTCGTATCTGTAATTGTTCCTGTATATAACGTTGAAAACTATATTGCTCAGACAATCAACTCAGTTTTAAATCAAACTTATCCTCATTTTGAATTATTAATTATTGACGATGAATCTCCCGATCGCAGTATCGAAATTTGCCAACAGTTTACTGATTCTCGGATTAAAATCATTCGTCAAAAGAATCGTGGTTTAGCAGGAGCAAGAAATACAGGTATTCGTCACGCTCAAGGAGATTATTTGGCTTTTCTCGATTCCGACGATCTTTGGTTGCCTGAAAAATTAGCCCAACACGTTAAACATCTAGAGTCTTCGCCTCAAGTTGGAGTTAGCTTTAGTCGTTCTCAATTTATTGATGGTCAAGGTCAAGCGTTAGGTATTTACCAAATGCCCAAACTTCTAGATATTACTCCCTCCCATCTTCTTTGTCGTAATCCCATCGGCAATGGTTCAGCCCCCGTAATTCGTAAAGAAGTATTTGAAGCGATTTGTTTTCAAGACAATCTACACGGAGAAGTTGAGAGCTTCTACTTTGATGAGAACTTCCGTCAATCAGAAGATATTGAATGTTGGTTGCGTATTGCAGCAGAAACTCCTTGGCTAATAGAAGGTATCGGGGAAGCCTTAACTTTATACCGCGTCAACGGTGAGGGATTATCGGCTAATGTTCTCAAACAATATGACTCTTGGGAGCAAATGATTAACAAACATCGCGATCGCTCTCCCCAATTATTAGCCGAGTATGAAAACCCCGCTAGAGCCTTTCAACTACGCTATTTAGCCCGTCGTGCAGTACGCCTCAAGAATGGCAAAATGGCAGTTAGCTTAACCCATCAAGCCTTAGCTACCCACTGGCAAATAGTCTTAAGCGAACCTACTCGCACTGTTCAAACTTTGTTTGCAGCTTATCTACTCAGACTTTTACCTCTCTCTTTCTATCAAGGATGCGAGCTTTTAGCTCTTAAATTAACTGGTATCAGTCAGCAACTCCATATTTTACGCGATCGCTTTACGGTTAAATTTGCTTAAAAAGCTATAAATATTAATCAGATCAACATAATACTTTCAAAATCAAATTTCACCTTATAAAATCTATTTTTTAACTTCAGCAATTTAATCATGACTAATAATAATGCTGCTAACAAAAACCAACTAATTCTAATTGTTGATGATGATGCTAGTATCCGCATGACTGCTGCTGGTATTTTAGATATCCAAGGTTACTCTATTTTAGAAGCTGATAGCGCAGAAGCCTGTTTAAATATTTGCCAACAACAAACCCCTGACTTAATTTTATTAGATGCAGTGATGCCAGGCATGGATGGTTTTACTTGTTCTCTCAAACTAAGAAGTATTTTAGGTATTCAATGCCCACCAATTTTTATGATGACTGCTCTTGACGATCGCGAGTCTATTTATCGTAGTTTTGATGTGGGAATTACTGACTATTTAGTTAAACCTTTAAACTGGATTGATTTACCAGAAAAAATCAAACAAGCTGGTCTTAATAGAGCCAAAACTAAAAAACTAAAAGAACAGTTTGAAGAAATATATGCTCTTAAAGAAAAATTGGATGATAGTATTTATCAGACAAAAAATAAAATAAGAGTTGACTAAAAACCAGAAGAAGTCTAATCGAGAATTAAATCGAATTAGAATTGTAATCGAACACGTTAACCGTCGATTAAAAATCTTTAAAATCTTGTCTTGTAGATATCGAAATCGTCATAAAAGATTTGGCTTAAGGATTAATTTAATTGCAGGTATTTATAATTACGAATTAGCCTAGCAACTCGTCTTAAAAAATTAAATTAATTCAGAAAATTTCAGTAATTAATTAATTGCTGAAGTAGATTTTGCTGTCAACCTGTTATTCAGCGATTGCTTCGCAGTGGGCGGAGCCCAATCGCCGATAAAAAATAATCAAAAAAATCCATCATTTTTTGAGATTTTAACCTTCAAAAATTACAACAAAAATAACCTATAATCATACCACAAAATATTTATGCAAGAGTTCTGGTGAGTGTGATCGCTCTAAAGATTCAAAAGCTTTCTATTCATTCCGATTAAAGCTCTGAACAATCTGTCTTGTTTGACTACTGGCTCAATCTTTAAGCTCAAAATCCCTTGATATTTGATTCCTTTTCTTTATTTTTACTAAATCCAATGCCCATCACAATTAAACCAGGCCAATAGAGATAAGCCAAAATTTCTAAGTTTTCACCAAAAGTATAAAGAAATAAAATAAACAAAATAGCTAATCCTGTTGCTGCATCGCGATTATTTTGCGCTTTAACTAACAAAAACAAGAAACCTAAAAGCATGGGAATCGCTAAAGAATAAAAACCAACCATGCCTTTAACAAAAGCCAATCCTGCCCAGGTATGATGAGAGCCGATGGGCATAAATTCCACAACATGAGGTCCCATTTGCAAGATGCCATGTCCCCAAATCGGAGCTTCAGTCTCGGCGCGATAAAAAGCAATTTCTTTTAAGGCTGCTCTAACTCTGCTGGATGCTGCTCGCTGAGCTTTAAAATTTGTCCAAAAAGCAGCTATCCCATTCATGATATTAGTAGCCAGAATACCACCAATTACGCTAGTACTTCCTAGTAGGATCAAAACATAAGGACGAATTAATCGCGATAAAACAAAAATAAAGATTGGGGTACTAAGAATACATACTTGCGCCAAGCGAGATTTACAAATTTGAGAAAGATAAATCGCCCCGATAATGCCATACCAACGCCATTTTTTATTTTTTTCTCGCACCGCTAAAGTAAAGTAAATATTAGCAACAAAACCGAGGGCAGGACCCCAAGGAGCAAACAGACGTTGGCGTATTTGTCCGTCAAAATCTACTGCATACAAAGAAACATCAAAAAAAGATGACCCTAGTCCTGCACCCACAACTTTAAGAGGAGAAACATATAAAGTTTCTGGCAACTTTAATAGGGGAGCAGCAATTAATAGCGGTGAAATTACCAGAGTTTGAAAACAAATAACACAGGCAGCACGATAAATTAGTTGGGGTCTGATATTTAAGCAACCCGCCAAGGGATAGAGGGCGATTAAGGCCCAACCTTTTGCCCAACCAATAGATGATTTAATAATTTGGGAAATAGGGAGATTATAGTCTAGATGCCCAACGATTAAAGCCACTTCCATCATCAACATTCCTAGAATCCAGACCCAGGTAATCCAAGGAATGACAATTTTTTCTTCAGCAGGAGTAGATTCATCTTGTAGCCAAAGCTTCAATAGTAGATAAGCAAATAAAATCCAACCCACTACCGAACCGACAATATAAGTAGCTCCCAGCAAATAAAAACCATAAGTCCAGGTCATGGCATACCAAACTACTCGCTCAGGAAAGTTTTGCGGTTGAATATCTTTGGAAAAAATCAAATTATTAGACTCCCAAATTTTAGATATCTAGGGGAATAGGGAACAAATTACTCGATCGCTTTTTTAACTATCTGTTTGGAGATTTTCAATAGGGGTTCGCGCCACCATAACAGAGTTAATCCCGCAGTGACAAACAATGAACCAACAAATGCCCCAGCTAGCACTAGTTTGGGTTTGGGTGCGCTTGGTTCTTCGGGTAGGGTGGGTTCTTCGATAATTTGAATCATAGGGAAGGAAGCAAAAGGATCGCCTTTACTGAGGTCGATTTTGGTTAAAGTTGAGGCAAATACTGCTTGGGCTATTTGTAAATCGCGGTCTAAGTTGTCGTGAATTGATTCTTTTTCAGTTAAAATATTTAATTCTGCCTTTAAATCGTTGATTTGTTCTCTTAAAGCTGCTATTTGACCGTCTAATCCTTTCAACTCTGCATTGGTTTTTACCAACTGGACAAACAAATCCCCTCGCTTGACTCCCGAACCATTGCTGTTATCTAAAATTAATCGTTCTAAACTCAGTTGTTCGACGGGAATACCGAGCAACTCTTGACCTCTTTGAAGTAGAGCCTGGAGAGAAGCCTGTTGTTTTTGTCTTGCCTCAACCACATCGGGATAATTGGGACCTCGACTGGGTAAGAGGTTAGTTAAAATAGTTGTGGCATCGGTATATTCAGTCAGAATTTTTTGAAACTCTTGGTCAGTTTGCAAAACTAAAGCATCTGCTGCTTTTTGGGGAGATAATCTTAAAGTAGTTGCTAACTGTTGTAAGCTATCATTACTCTGACGATATTCGGCGATCGCATCGATTAATTTGGCTTGCAGATTACCCATATTACCAATCAAGTCTTTGATCTGATCGGAAGAATTAAAGCCAGATTGTAATTTATAACCAGATAATTTATTTTGAGCTTCGGTTAGTTTAACGCGAGTATCTTCTAAAATCTGTTGTACTGACTTATCTCGTTCTGCTTGTTCTTGCGATCGCAAAATATTCAGACGCTTGTATAGTGCTTGATACAACGCCCAAGCTTTTGATTCTGCTACTTTGGGCTCTTGAGCGCTTACTTCTAACAGCAACAGGGTTGTATTGTTAATTAGTTCGATATTAGGCTTACCAAATTGAGATGCAGGTATTTCTAAAGATTCCGCTGCTGTTTTTAAAACTGTCCCACTAGTTGCCATCAGCTTGTAGTTTTCACGAGGATCGGAATGAGAACCAAAGGAAGTACCACTAGAAGTATTTGCCTGACCAATACTAGGTAAATTAACGCTAACCCCTGGAGAAGCGCCAGCTACATGAATAATTAACTCGCTAGTAAAAGTTAAAGGAGTTTTTTTAAGATAAGTAAGTGCCAGTCCCCAGATAGCACCGTTACAAATGACACTTAACAATAAATACTTGAGCCACCGCAACCAATGATGTTTTTTTGTTGTTTTCTCTTCGATGGTAACTAGAGAGTCGGAGGGCGATGACATAAGTAGATTAAAGATAACTAAATTAAAATAAATTTTTAAGAGGATTGATGATATCTCCTAGCATTTGAAAAATATCTCTAGTATTAGTCACCGTAGAGTCATAACAAGCTACTCCATCTTTTGGCATCAGTAAAGGATTGTCGTCGTTATTATGGGAATCTCGCAGTAAATCCTCGACACTTCTTTCGATGTGAGTTGTTTCCCCTGTCAGGCGATCTACTCTCACCAAAATTGCTCGGCGATTAGCATTGGTCGCTTTCGTGCCACCCGCGCAGTTAGTGGCAATTACTGCTTGACTAAAACGTGCGCCATAAGGGACAGTAATTCCCTCTTCCATATTGTTAACAGCAGAGGTGGCGTTACTTGTAGAAGGAACAGTCAAGTTAGAAACAAAAACTTTCATCCCTTGGCGGGTAATTGCTGAAGGGCGAACCAACTCCGCTTGAAAACGTTCGGCAGCAGGTACGATAATGTGATCGCCTGCTATCAAAGGTACATTTTCAAATGGCTCTCCTGTTAATGCCCCAGAAAGATCGAAAATTCGTTCTTCACCATTGCGAATTAAGCGAATTTCTTTGACATTAGCTGTAGGTAATACTCCTCCCGCTGCTTCCAGGGCATCAGTCAAATATCTACGATAGGGAAATTCCCCAGTAATTTGGTTGGCATCGGGAGATACGGCGGATTCTTCAGGATAGTAGGGACGATTGACTAACATTGCCCCTGGTTGAAATAGTTCCCCTGCTACGTTAACCGTAATTGGCGACCATTCAATTACCTGAATCGTCATTTGTAGAGTATTAGGCGGAAAAAAGCCCTTGTTAACTAAACCATGGGCTAATTTATGTTCTACATGGGCTGGTTCTAGGCCCATTACAGACATCGCACCAAGATAGGGAATTTCTAAATTACCTTCTTCATTGACCTCGTATACTCGACTGAAATAAGTTTCTTTGGGAATGGAAACTTCCAAGCGATCGCCTGGAGACAGAGGCAAGGCTAAAGTTGATGAGGAATTAAATATAGCCATCATGACTATGCCCAATTTTAAATAAACGCTACAGCTAAATTTTTGCTGTAAAGCTAGTAACATTCAATTTTCGCCTCCCATTAGTACAATAAGCTATGGTCAAAAATATTTTTTACAGCAGATTTTTTTTAATTATCACTGTCAATTTAGTTCTAAATTAATGCTGCTACTTAACTTCAATCAAACTTTCCTTTCAGCCGATTCTAATGTTAGGCATGACATTTTGCCCACCTAGTTTTTAACTATTTTTGCTTACTATTTTTGCTTACTATTTTTGTTTAAACGTAAATTTACTGTTGACAAATAATATGTGCCATTAAGCGTTTGTGGTTAACATATTTTTTGTTTGACAAAAGCCAGAATTTTTCAAATTATCAGGATACTTCAATTTCTTCTTATCAATACTAAAAATATATAATTTTTGATAAATCTTCAATATTAAATAGTAATCTATTTAACAGTCATGTCATAAAAATAAAGTTTAATGACAGATAGATATCTATATGCTAAAAAAAATAAAATATTCAAATATTTGTTTGTGTAATATAAACAACAAAATATTATTCAGCTTTATTTATAATATTTATTTTTAAAATATAATGATCCAACAATTAAAATTCAATCTTAAAAAAAATCAGAATTTGAGAATAGCTTATCGAGAATTTTATCATACTTGGAGAAAAATATCGGTAGGATTATTTGCTTTTTATCTAAAGCAAACTAAATTCAAAACAGTTACTCGAAATGATTTAATAATCGAGAGGGGAAAATATAACTTACAAGAATTTGCTTCGGAAGAAATAGTAAATTTCGGGGATTTCTCTACCCAAAAACCCACTGTCGAGCGCATTGCTAAAAAGATCTATCCGATGAAGGTTAAAATAGTTAAGCCCTTTGTCTGTGAACTAGAACAAGCGAAGATAATTGGTAATTATCCTGTGGCTTTTGATCGCGATCGCAACTTAATTTTAGAAACTACTCTGCCCCGATTTAATTCAATTGAAGCTCATGTTGCTCAAAATGTCTCGATTAAAACCATAATTGCCTCTCAAATCAGTAAAAAAGATCGGCAATCAGCAATCGATGTTGCCTGTATCTTAACTAATCCTTGGAGCAATAATTTTTGGCATTGGACGGTAGATACTTTAACTCAACTAGAAGGAATAGAATACTATCAACAACAAATAGGAATTAAACCAAAACTAATTGTTGAAAGTAACTTGCGATCGTGGCAAGGGGATTCTCTTAAACTATTAGGCTATGAAGATGACGATTTGATTATGTGGCAAGATTTTAGAAGAACTGTTAATAAACTAATCGTGCCTTCTTTTCGTCGTTCCTATGAAGAGATACACGGTGAAATTTCAGTTAGTGCTTGTCAGTGGTTGAGACAAAAAATGCTGGGTAGTATTTCCAGGCTGAAAGGCAGTTGCTCTTCTTTTTCTCCTAAAATATTTATCTCCAGACGTAAAGCATTGGGAAGGCGAATTATCAATGAAAATGAAGTGATAAAAGCTTTAGAACCATTAGGATTTACAACTTATATTTTAGAAGAAATGAGCTATATCGAACAAGTAAAATTATTTGCGCAAGCTAAAGTAATTATTGCCCCTCATGGTGCTGGTTTAACTAATCTCATCTTTGCCGACAATCCAATTATTGTAGAGTTGTTTGGTGCTTATGTTGGTCGAGAATTTGCCAATCTTGCTAGAGGTATGGGCTTTAAATACGGCTGTCTTGGCTGTCCGCCTCCTCGTGGAGAAGTCCGTCAAAAGGATGGAGATATGGTTGTTAATGTTACTGAATTACTCGATCTTTTAGCAACAATGCAATAGTCTTTTTACGCTAATCACCTAAATATAAAAAGCTCGCAGTCTTCATTTTTTTCGTTCATAACTTTCATTTACTTCTTTTTAAGCAAGCAATTTGACGTTCATTTAACTTAGGAGTGATTCGTTGCCATTCTTCAGAGGAGAGTTGAAATTGACTTAAAAACACTTTGGGAATTATGGAAGTATAGCCAAAAGTAATTGAATAGCGATTGCGTTTGGCTGGCTTTGCTCGATGAAAAACATTGCAAGGATCGGTAATGATAATACTTCCTGCTTTAGCAGCACAAGTTTTCCAATTTTGAGGCGAAACAATTTCAGAGATCGCATCATCAGATACAAATCCCGATTTATAACTTAAAGCATTGGTGACTTGCTTAGTATACGATCTGGGAATGTACTCAAAAGGGCCTCCAGTAAGTCCCACGTTGTTAAGATAGACAATTACCTTAACCATTCTCTCATCATCAATATCCATATGCCAATATCTTGCATCTGTTAAAGGCGCATCAGCAGCATCTCGTCGAAGATCGACACCATGAAACAGCAAAGGCAAACCGATATAGTTTTCTAATATGTCCAGTAATCTTTCTCCCAATCCCCACAACAAAATTTCCATATGCAAAAACTTGCGTAATCCAGGAATACCTTCTCGCCAATTATTGAGGTTAGAGAGTGTGTATAGATGGGGATGAAGAACAATCATTTCTTGCAGGAATCTTTTGGTATGAGGCAATCCAAATTTGTTCAAAGAAGTTATATAAACTCCTTCTTGCCAAAGCCTGGAGACAATTTGGGCATCTTCCCTAGATAATTGAGGAAGATGATGCTCATAATTCTTACGTTTAATTTGTCGGTCGTAATCAGTAATAGAGGGCAAATGAAAATTTTGATGAGCAATTTGCTTAACTTTATAAGTAGCAAGTTTTGCTTTTTCATTAATTCGCTTTAAGCTAGATTTGATCGGCTTCTGATTATGCAAAGCACTTTCAATTGTGGCTTTTAGATCTTTAAAACTATATGGCTTGACAATATAGCCTTTAGGATGAGTTTCTCTAGCTTGTTTTAAGCTATTGCGATCTGAATAAGAGCTTAAATAAATAATTGGGATATTATAGTTAGCTTGAATTTTTTTTGTGGTAGCAATACCATCCATATTACCTTTCAGTACTATATCTATTAAGATCAAATCGGGATGAGTTTCTGCTACTTTTTCAATGGCTTTGATTCCAGAATCAACTATTCCTACTACTTTATATCCAGATTTTTTAAATTTACGTGCTAATTTCTTAGCACTAATAAGTTCTTCGTCAACAATTAAAATTTTAATTAGTTTCATTTAAAAGTTAGACTGATATTCAATAATAATTTTAAACTTTCTATTTATTTAATTATGAGAAATAATAGATAGTCTTCTAAATACATATTGCGTTGCCCAAATAGTAAATAGAGGCAGACAAACAGCATGAATTAACAAAACCGTAGTTGCAACACCGATACTTTGCCACTGCACGCCAATTAATAAAGCAATACTAAACAAGACTGTAAAGATAACATTCCAAAGTAAATCTATTTGGGGTTTATCGACAGCTACTAGTAGTTGAGAGGCAGAATCGGCAAAAGGACGGGGAATAGCGGATAGGCAAATTAAAATTAGTACGGGAATAGCGGGAATCCATTTTTCGCCAAACACAATAGGTACGTAGATAGGTGCGAGACTAGATTGTAATAAGACTAGGGGGAGAATAATAAAAGAGATTGTTTTAAGGCTGCTAAAGTATCTTTGTTTGAATTGCGGGAGATTAGCACGGGCATCGCACAAGTGGGGTAGTAAAGCGGATTTGATGGAAGTGATGATACCTAAGCTGATACCCAAACCTGCATTGAAGGCAAAATAATAGATGCCTAAAGCTTCAATACTCAGAAAACGCCCGACAATTAAATAGTCTAAATTACCCCGTAAATTATTTAATAATTCCACCCCTAAAACATTCCGTCCAAAACGCAGTAAATCCCCCCAACCAACGGTAGTAAACTTAAGCTTTGGTCGCCAAGAATGATTTTTGAGCATGATATACACCCAAATTGGTGGTACAAGGAGCTTGGGTAGAATAATTGCCCACATTCCCCACCCTGCGATCGCAAAAACCAGAGACAAGATGTTATCGGTAGAAAACTGAATCATTTCCACTACGGCGATCGCTTTGAGACGATTTTCTCTTTGAATTAGGGCTGCCTGGACTAAACCATGAGGCAATAACAGTAAACTGATTGCCATTGCACATATGGGTAGAATTAATTGCTCGTCGCGGTAAAACCAAGCCAGGGGAAAAGCAGCTATACATTGAATGAAAAATAAAGCGATGGAAATTGTCCAATTGAGCCAGTAAGCAGACTGTGCCAGTTGGGAAATATTTTCGGCTTTAGCTTGAATCAGACGAGTGCCGATGCCATTGCGGGTAAAGACACGAACGATATCGTTAACAGTCAGGACAATCGCCACTAAGCCGTAATCGTGGGATGTGAGAAACCGCGCCAGCACAATAGTAGTTAGCAACCGCGTCACTCGAATCACTGCCCCAGAAAGCCCCAGCCATCCCAGATTGCGAGTAAAGGGACTATCTACTTTTTTGAGTCGCTGGCTGAATTTGCTCCAGATCTTGTTTGGTTTCACTCGGTTACTTCCCCTAAAAATATTTCCCAACTACGCAAAAATTCTGACCAAGCATTAACTACTGAAGCTCTACCTGCTTGTCCCCAAGCTGCTAAATCCTGTTGTGGTAAAGATACGATCGCTTCTGCTAGTTTGTTTGGCTCGTTGGGAGTAACTAATAAGCCACAGCCTTGTATTTGTTCGGTTAAGCCATCGACGGCGAACGCAACTATGGGTCTTCCTGCTGCTTTGGCTTCTAAACAAACTAATCCCCAAGGCTCCCAACGGGAAGGAATCACGATTGCGTCACAGTCGGCTAAAAAAGCTGGTACATCTTCAATTGCGCCGAGTAATTTAACGTGGGGTAAATCTTGAGCTAAATCTTTAATTAATTGTTCATCTTGACCGTAACCACCCAAATATAGTTGAAACTTTTCAGCTGGTAAGGATAAAAAGGCTGATAACAGGAGATTGAAGCCTTTTTGAGGAGCAAAACGACCGTAAGCACCAATTTTTAAAGAATTACTGGGATGTTTAATGGGAATCGTTAATAATGTATCGACGGGAGAGGCAGAATAAATCGTCCTCACTTTATTAGGATTAACTAATTTATTGGTTAACATCCAGTCTCGTTGAGCATCGGAAATACTTACTACTCCATCGGCTATACTGTAAGCCAAACGCAACATTAAACGAAAGCGACACTTAGAACTAACTTGATGTTGTTCAAATCCCTGAGAATAGTGATGGTCGTAAATGTAGAGTTTGCTATGTTGTTCAAATAACCATAAATCTAAGAGATATTTCCAAGCACAGGGATAGTGAAAGACGATCGCATCGGGAGATGAATATTTTAATTTGGCTTTGGCTTCTTCGATTCGCAATACTAAAAAATTAAATTGTTTTTCTAGTGACGAATTAATTAACTGGTAGACAAGACGATTCGAGCCTCCTGCTCGTTTATCCCCAATTAAGTGCCATACTGTGGGTTTCATGCAACACTCCCTGCTAACCAAGCCGAGAGATCACGATTAATCAAGTCTTGACATTGTAGGATATCTGCACGATACAAATCCAAAAGTTGCTGTCTTACTTCTGGGGATATTTGGGGAGTATTGAGGTTTTGATGTTGAATTTTTTGGCGAATTTTTGCAGGGAACAAAGGTTTAAGGAGAGTTTTTAGAGGATTGGGTTTGGTTAAAATTTGATGGAGTAATTTATTTTTCGGCATCCCAGATTTATTGGGACGTAAAGCCATATCGGGAACAAAAGTATCATCAACTTCTAGCCAGCGAAAAATATCTTGTAATAAAGCGATCGCCTTGGCTTTTAAATCTTCGTACAAATAAACTTTTATCTGATTGGAAGGGAATATTTCATAGTAGTGTTTTAGTTGTTTGCCATAAAAGCCAAGCTGGATATAATGCCAAAACCATTCCCAATTATTAGCAATTCTGTTAGGTTCATCCTGCAAAGCTAAAGCAAAATCTTGATAAATTTCGCGATCATCTCTTACTATATGCAAGAAATTAGCATAGGCTCTAGTAACGGGGTTACGTAGAATGACAATTAAACGGACATCGGGAATATAATGTTTAATTCTGCTGGCTGCTTGAGGATAGTAAAGATAAGAAGGACAAGCTTCGCCGATCGCTTTTTCAGTTGTCACCCCTGCAAATTGAGCTTGATAAGTTTCCCAATCAGTAATCGAAAACTCCTGTAGAGCATTATCTCCTATACCTTGAAAATTAATTTCTTCCCCCTCAAAAGCAAAAAAATTAGTTTCTTTTGTCGGAGTCATATAAATTTGCGGATGCTGCTGGAGATATTCATGTAAGGCCGTAGTCCCCGCCTTAGCAGCACCAATAATTAGAAAATTGGGCAGAGTCATTTTATTTAGCATTTATTCAATGTTTATAGAGTTCCCAATTTTCAATTTAAAACTATATTTGTAATCTATATTACATAATCTAAAAGTAGAATAATATCATTAATATTTATAGCGATCGCAGACGGGAATTAGATGCTGTTTTAAGAATTTTTCTCGTTCGAAATCAGCAAAACGTTGCCGAATAAATGACCACTCTCCCGACCAATTCATGGTATCTCTTCTGGAAACATGATGGGACAATTCAGGATGACGAGCATAAAAAACAGCATCGGTTAATTCTCGATATAAACCTTCAAAAAAATAGTCGTCAGTACGCCCCCAATAGTAACCTTCATCCCACAGTTCTTCATCCCACAATAATTCATCATCATAGTAGTAATATCGATGCCAATAATAGTCCCGATTATCTTGCAGTTTGTTTCTCAATCTTTCTCTGCGACTTAAACGCTGCCAGCGTTCCCGCTTTTCTCTGTCTCTTTCTCGTTCTGATAATAGGTAATAGTGATTAATATGAGGTCGTTGACAGCTTTGATGAACAACTTTATTGACTACCCGTCTAATTTCTGCTCGTTCTCGGCGATAGAGGGTGTGATGGATTCTCACTTTTTTATTACGCATTTCTGGACGTAATAATTTGAAGAAATAGTTTGTCCAATAATCAACTTTTTCTAAGTCCTCTGGTTCTTGATGGCAATCTATATAAGATTCGCAATATTCATGAGCTACTGTCTTTGGGGGATTAAAAATTGACGTTAATATAGTCGCAAATATTGTTAGAGTTAATAATTTAGTAATTTTCATTTATTTGACCTATAAATAATATTGTATTAATTGAAAATAAAAAAATAAATTTATCTTACGAGCATGGCTTTAGAAACTATGTTTTGAGATGGCTGTTTTTAACTAAAGCAATAGAAGAAAAACTCAACAATGATCGTGTAAATTACAATTTATTTCTCCGCAAACAAACAATTTGACGTTTGCTTAACTTAGGAAATATGCGATTCCATTCGCTAGGGGAGAGTTGAAATTCACTTAAAAATACTTTGGGAATTCTGGAAGTATAGCCAAAAGTAATAGAATAGCGATTGCGTTTGGCGGGCTTGGCTCGATGAAAAACATTGCAAGGATCGGTAATGATGATACTTCCTGCTTTCGCAGCACAGGTTTGCCATTGTTCGGGGGGTATAATTGCTGAAATTGCCTCATCGGAGACAAATCCCGATTTATAGTTCAAAGCATCGGTAAGATGTTGGGTCAAAGATCGGGGTATATATTCATAGGGACCTCCAGTTTGACCCACGTTATTGAGATAGACGATAACTTTAACCATTAACTCGTCGTCAATATCTCGATGCCAATGTCGCGCGTCTGTTAAGGGAACATCAGCAGCATCCCGTCGCAGATCTACACCATGAAAGAGTAGGGGTAAACCAATATAGTTTTCGATTATATTTAGCAGTCTTTCTCCTAACCCCCAAAGCAGAATTTCTGTATGCAAAAACTTTCGCGAACCAGGAATACCTTCCTGCCATTTTTTAAGGTTAGAAAGAGTATAGAGATGGGGATGAAGTAGCATCATTTCTTTAAGTAATCTTTTAGTGTGAGGTAATTTTAGTTCTGGTAAAGAAGTGATATAGACTCCTTCTTGCTGAAGAGTTGAGACAATTCGAGCATCTTCTGGAGATAGTTGAGGAAGACGAGCGCGATATTTTTCTCTTTTAATTTGGCGATCGCGATCGCTTAAAGATGGTAAATTAAAATTTTGATGAGCGATTTGTTTGACCTTAAAAGTTGCCAGTTTTGCTTTACGATTGATTTGTTTTAATCTTGATTTAAGAGGAGTGTTCTGTTGCAAAGCAGCTTCAATTGTAGCTTTTAAATCTTCAGGTTTATAAGGCTTAATTAGATAGCCTCTGGGTTGGGTTTCTCTCGCTCTTTTGAGGGTGTCGCGATCGCTGCAAGAACTCAGATAAATAATCGGAATGTTGTAAGCACGTTGAATCTTTTTACTGGTAGCAATACCATCCATTGTGCCTTTTAATACGATATCCATAAGAATTAAATTGGGTTGGGTTTCTGCTATTTTTTCAATTATTCGCTCTCCTGAATTAACTATCCCCACTACTTGATAGTTATATTGTTTTAAATTAATTGCTAAAGTTTCCGCAGCTACTCGTTCATCTTCAAAAATCAAAATCTTTATCGGTTTCATAACGATAAGATCGTCTGCCCCTTCAGCACGAATAATATCGATTAATTCTCGATGATAATTAACCCATTGTTCGGGGTTGGCGGTAGCATTACCAGGCTCATTATTATCGTGCATCTTATCAAGTGAAATTTTTAAAAATAGATATTGTATCGATATTAAGCACTTGATGTTTGCGATCGCGTTTGTTTATTTGTTCGATTTATGTAGATTTATCGTTTTAACAATGAACAAAGAACAATGGACAATTTTAAAAATTACTACTTGTTACTTGGAAGCGGTTAGCAAACGTTGAACTTGCTCGGATAATATTGTCCATTGTATCGGTTTGGTAATGTAGTCTGTTGCCCCTGCACTCAAAGCTTGCTCGATTGATTCTCGATCGTCGAGGGCAGTAATCATCAAAATCGGTACGCGATCGCCCCCTGGTAAACTACGAATTTTTTGGCAGCAGGTAAAACCATCGATATCTGGCATCATGGCATCCAATAATATTAAATTGGGTTTGTAATGGGCATACTCCGCAAGACATTGTTCGCCATTTTTGGCTTCTGCGACTCGATAACCTTCTTCTTCCATTGCCATATTGAGTAATAACCGCATCGAACGATCATCATCAACAATCATAATTAACGGGGTTTGGTCGGAATTATTATTGATCATAATCAGGAAATAAGAAATGGAAAGTGTAGAAAGGGAAAGATATAAAATTTAGTAATTTTATTGAGCTTGTGCAAAATCATTTTTTTTATATGTTCCACTCTTGCTCAAGAGCAATTTAAACTTGGGAATTAAGATTGTCAAAGAACAGAGAAAAAACAATCAAAATCTGACAGTTACTCCTTTTTTTGTAAGTAATAATTCTTGTTATAGCTCTTTGCCGTTAAAAATAGTTGTTGTTATTATCGTACAGAAACGATTAGCAAAATTATGCCACTTGAAAAATAGTATTGCCTACAAATATTTAGGAATTGCTACTTCATTTTTAGTAACAGTTCAATTATCTCTAGGTTTTTGGCAAAGTCGTTGGCACTATTCGCGTCAGCTCAATGGCTTAGAACAAAGACTCCAGAATAAGGCTGATTTTTTAAGTGCTGTTAGTGTTGAATCAATATTCAATTTGGATTTTCTAGCTTTGGAAAATCTGATGAAACAAACCAGTGAAGATACTGATATTGTCTACAGTGTAATTGTTGATAGTAAAAGGCAACCTTTAACTCGTTTTCTGAACAAACAGCACCCGATAATTGCCCAGAAAATTCCAAATAAAAATTTAGATAATTATACCCTTGACATTATTGATTTAATCGCTCAAGATTCCGCAGTACATCAAATCAATAAATCAATTTTTTATCAAGATAGATTACTGGGAGAAGTTTGGATCGGTTATTCTCATAAAAATATCAAAAAAGAATTTTATCAGGCAGCAAGTCTTAATCTAGCTAATGCCATAATGGTAAGTATTTTATTGTCGGGAATAACCCTGATTGTATTTAACAAACAAGTCAGTAATCCCTTAGAAAAGCTAGCTAAACTTGCCCAAGAAATAGCCAATGGGGAATTAGATAAACGAGTTAATATTGTCAATCAAGATAATGAAATAGGCTTACTAGAAAATTCTTTTAACCAAATGGCAATTCAACTACAAGAAACTATTGAAGGCTTGCATCAAAATAACGAAGCGCTAGTTATTAGCAATGCTAAATTAGCTCGCGCTACTCGCCTCAAAGATGAATTCTTAGCTAGTATGAGTCATGAATTACGAACTCCCCTTAATGCGGTTTTAGGTTTATCAGAAGCTCTACTTGATGAAGTTTACGGTACTTTAACTGAAAGACAATCGCGATCGCTAACAACTATTAATAATAGTGGCAAGCATTTACTATCTTTAATTAACGATATTCTTGACTTAGCAAAAATAGAATCAGGAAAGGAGCAACTACATTTATGTTGTGTGGAATTATCAAACTTATGTAATGCTAGTTTAGACTTGGTTAAAGAACAAGCGAATAAAAAAAATATTCAACTTGAGGCTCAAATAGAAACGGGATTGGGTTGTGTTGAACTAGACGAAAGAAGAATCAAACAAGTATTAATTAATCTACTCACTAATGCGGTTAAATTCACTCCCGATGGGGGAAAAGTTGGTTTAAAAGCTTGGGGTGATGCTCAAGAAGAACAGATTATTTTTAGGGTAATTGATACTGGTATTGGTGTTAACCCAGAAGATATGGATAAGCTGTTCGCATCTTTTGTTCAAATTGAAAGTAGCTTATCTCGTCGCTATGAAGGTACTGGTTTAGGGTTGGCTCTAGTTAAGAATATTGTCGAGTTACATGGAGGAAGTATTTCTGTAACTAGTGAAGTAGAAAAAGGTAGTCAATTTACCGTTATTCTTCCTTGGAAAAAAGCGATACAGCTTAACTCCGAATCTGATGTTTCTTTTTCTCAGACACCGTTATCCATTAAACATTCTCAAGCTTTAATTCTCTTGGCAGAAGATAACGAAGCGAATATCTTATTGATGTCAGATTATTTAATAGCTCAGGGATATAAATTAATTTTTGCCCACAATGGTTTTGAAGCAGTTAATCTAGCAAAAGATCAAAAACCCGATCTAATTTTAATGGACATACAAATGCCAGATATGGACGGATTAGAAGCAACTCGTCGAATTAAAAAAGAGTTAGAAACCACTAATATTCCCATTGTTGCTCTTACTGCCTTAACTATGCCAGGCGATCGCGAAAAATGTTTTGCTGCGGGAGTCAATGAATATATGACTAAACCTGTTAATCTCAAAAAACTTGTTAATAGTATTGAACAAGAACTTGCTACCAAACAAGATAATAGCTTGGTTATTAATTAATTTTATATATATCAGTATTTTACGCTCATGGAAAAGCCAAAATTAATCCTAGTTATTGATGATGAAATTCATAATTTTGATGTTATCGAAGCTCTATTGTTTAAAGAGAAATACGATTTAAAACACGTTACTGATGGCTTACAAGCTTTAGATTTATTAACCGAAATTCAACCAGACTTAATCTTGCTAGATGTGATGATGCCAGGTTTAGATGGGATCGAAGTATGTAGGCGTATTAAATCCAATCCTCATATATGCCATATCCCTATTGTTATGGCTACTGCTCTCAATTCTAAAGAAGATATGGCTAGTTGTTTAGAAGCTGGTGCTGATGATTTTATTAGTAAACCCATTAGTGGTTTAGAATTACGAGCTAGAGTCAAATCGATGCTGAGAATCAAACAACAGTATGACACCCTCAAAGCAACTCTCCAGATGAGGGATGATATGTCTACTATGATTGTCCACGATCTGCGTAATCCTATTGGTAATATTGCTTTTGCTTGCGAACTTCTTTTACGAAGCGACCTTGATGAAAAACAAAGAAAGAAAGTCGAACAAATATCAGATTCTGGACAACGATTGTCTGCTTTAACAGATGACTTGTTAATTATGGCAAAAATGGAGTCGGGGACACTAAAGTTAAATAAAACTTCTGTAGATATAAATGATTTAGTCAATCAAATTGTTGGGGATTTTACTCAATTAGCTAATCACAACAATATCCAACTAAGCAAACAATTACCTGAAGCTAATCAAAGTATATTAATCGATGTTAATTTGTTTCGTCGCTTGCTAGAGAATTTACTATCTAATGCGATTAAATTTTCTCCTTCATCCAGTCAAGTAACCATTAAAGTCGATCGCCTTAACTTACCAGAGAAAAATATTCAAATCCAAGTTAGCGATCGCGGTTTAGGGGTAAGAGATGAATTGAAACAAAGCATATTTAATAAATATGAAACAGGGACTCAGGTTAAGGATATCAATCAAATTGGTCTGGGGCTAGCTTTTTGCAAAATGGTCGTAGATGCTCATCAAGGCGAAATATTTGTTGAAGACAATCAACCTAAAGGCTCTATTTTTATAGTTCATATTTAGTTTTAATAAAGTTCTTAGTTCTTAGCTATTACATCATACAATAAACTAATAATTATTTTTATATGATTAAACTAAAATTAAATAAACTAAGTTATGTATTATTGAATATATGCTTTCTACTAATATTTTGTTTAATTGCTTGTCAAAAAACAAATTTTAATTCTACTGATACTAATACCCCAACTCAATACAATACTCAACTAACTGGCAAGCCAGTACGCATAGGAATTCTGAGTATTGATAGTGCAGTATCTGTGAATGAAAGATATCGACCTTTATTAGATTATTTAGAACAAACTATAGGTAGACCTTTTGAATTAGTTACCCTATCTCAAGAAAGTCAATTTACCCAAGTAGAGGAAGGTAACTTAGACTTTACTACCAATAATCCTCTGGCTGCGGTGCAAATTCGCCGACTTTATGATACTGAATTCTTAGTTACCAATTCTCGACCAAAAACAGGGACATTATTTAGTGCTTTAATTATTGTTAAACAAGATAGCGACATTAAAACCATAGAAAATCTTCGGGGAAAAAAGGTGGCTTGTGTCGATTTTGAAACGGCTGCTGCTGGTTGTGTGTTTCAAATTTATCACCTACAACAAAAAGGAATCAATCCCTTCCAAGATTTCAGTAAATTTATCGAAAATAAATCCCAAGATAATATTGTTTTAGCGGTACTCAATGGCACTATCGATGCAGGTTTTATTCGCACTGGGCAACTAGAGAAAATGGTAGAAAAGGGATTGATTAATAGCCTCAATGAACTGAGAATTATCGATCGCGTTAAGGATAACTTTCCCTATGCTCATACTACCGCTCTTTACCCCGAATGGCCGATCGCTGCTCTTAAAAATACCGATCCGCAATTAGTAGAAGATGTAAAAGCAGCATTATTAAATATACCTTCTAAACATCCCGCACTATCCGCAGCTAAGATCGAGAGTTTTGCACCTGTAGAAGATTATGAACAATTAGACCGACTAATTAAAACTTTAAAGTTGAAAAGTTGGGATGCCAAATAAACATAGAGAGATTTCATAAAATCAACGGCAATAAATAAAAAAAATAATGTAGGGCGAGGCATACCCTACAATAACTAAATCGAGATCGCTTTATTGAAAAAAAATAATTTTAAATTAGACTGGAATGATCAAAATAACTGATAATATCTTGACCTACTTCTGTATCAAGCCAATTGCGATTATTCACAATAACATTTTCAACATCACTAAAACCTATACTTTGGGCTCCTTCAATAGAGAACACAATATCATTGTAGTCTCGGTTTGCCCCTAAATCTAGATGGATATCTTCAAAACCAATGATTGTGCCTTCTGCTCCGGTTAAAACATCTGCAAATTGTACTCGATCATTAGCATTAGCTGTAGGCATAGAGAAAAGAGGATCTTTTTTGATTGCCCAATCAGGAGCAGTCAGACCTTCCTCTAGGGTTCCATCAGGAATAACAACTAGACCAAAAGTGTCTCCAGGATTCATCAAGAATGTTTGTTTTTCCTGATATTCTTCAAAATTATAGTCATTTTCCCAATTGAGTTCAGAGCTAAATTTAGCTCCTTGTTCAAGATTTTGAATTACTGTGTACCCTTGAGTGGAATCACTTTGTGCCCGATTAATTGCTGCTTCAACAAATGCAGTTGAACCTGTCTCATACATATCCATACCATCAAGGCTAAATATACCGACTTCTGCTCCCTTGTAGAAGCCGCCATCATAAAGAAAATCAACTGTTACTTCTCCGGACTCTCCTACCTGAAATACTCCTTCGTCAAAAACTGCTCGATTTGTATATTCTAGTATTTCTGCTCCAACCTCTGTAGTGCGCCAGTCGCGATCGCTGTTAGAGTAAAGATCCATTGAGGAGACTGTTCCTTGTGCACCTTTGATTTGGAAAACAAAGTCATTGTAGTCGCGATCCGAATCGTTAATATCAGTGCGAACATCTTCAAAAGCATATGTACCGTTACCATCTACATCTACAACCTGTCCTTCAGGATTTCCACCTGGATTGGCTTCAGGAATAGAGAACAAAGGTAATTTACCCCATTGCCAAATTTTAGTTGGATCAGTAATTTCCCAGACAGTAGTATGTTGTACCAACATGAAGGCAAACTGATCTCCAGGGTTCATAGTAAAAGTTTGAGCTCCCTGATACTGATCGGCATCGATATTGAAATCATTTTCCCAGGACATTTTTTCTGTAAACCGCGCCCCTTCAGTGCGATCTTTAGCTAGAACATAACCCAACTCAGAGTTAGTCAAAGCCCGTCGAGTAGCCTCGGCAATAAAAGCATCGGAACCTGGTTCGTAGATGTCCATGCCTCCCAGACTGAATACGGCTAACTCTCCCTGATACCAGCCGCCATCATAAAGATAGTCGAAAGTTATTTCGCCAGTTTCACCGACTTCAAACACACCTTCATTAAACACCGTGCGATTGGCATATTCGAGCAAGTCCTGCCCTGTTGAGGTATTACGCCAATCGCGATTGGAGTTAACTACTTCATCAAGGCTGACAGTATTATCGCTTTCTAATCCTCGTACCTGGAGAATGAAGTCATTATAATCGTAGTCGGAATTACCAGAACTAATCACAATATCTTCAAAAGCCAGAGTTCCGTTATTGTCTACCGCAGCAACTTGATTGATATCAGTAGAGAAGAGAACTTTTTTACCCCATTGAGAAGTACTGTAGGGATGCTGATAGATATCTTGTATGGTGGTATGCTGCACCAACATGAAAGCTAATTCGTCTCCTGCTTCCATGTCAAAGGATTGAACTCCTTGATAACCAGTTGCATCGATATTAAAATCGTTTTCCCAGGTAACAGTATCGCTAAAGTGTGCCCCTTCAGTGGAGTCGCTAATGAGAATACGTCCTCGTTCGCTATTACTTAAAGCGCGGGCGGTAGCTTCAGTGAGAAACTCTACCGATCCTGGTTCGTAAACTTCCATCCCTTTGAGACTAAAGACGGCTAATTCTCCCTGATACCAACCACCATCGTAAAGATAATCAAATTCAACTTTACCTGTGGAATTGACGGTAAACGTTCCAGTTTCAAATTGAAGACGATTGGCATATTCTAATAATTCTTGTCCGATTTCTGTATTCAGCCAATCGCGATTGTCGTAAATCGAATCTTCAACCGTTGCTGTGGTAGCGGAAGCACCCTGGACTTGAACGACGAGATCATTATAGTCACGGTCTAAACTTGCGGTATCGCTCAGATTGACATCTTCCCAGCCAAATGTACTACCGTCACCAGTAAGATCGGCAATTTGTCCGATGGTTTCTCCATTATCCAATTGAAGAGTATCAAAAGAAAAGAAAACCTCTTCTGTATTGGGGTTAGCCGCTAAATCTACCACCGTACCATTGGTAACTAGCATCATGGCAAAGCGATCGCCCTCTTGCATCTGAAAGATTTGTTCGCCGTTGTAGATACCATCATTATATTGACCCTCCCAACTCAATTCATTATTAAGATCGCTAAATCGAGCACGGTCTGTTCGATCTTCTAAAACAACATAGCCCAACTCAGAATTACTTAAAGCACGGTTAGCAGCCTCTTGCAGAAATTCCTGGGAACCAGTCTCCAAATGTTCCATTCCTTGGAGACTAAAAATGGCTAAATCTCCCCTGTACCAACCACCATCGTAGAGATAATCAAGGTTAACTGTTCCCAAAGAACCGACAGTGAAAACACCAGAGGTAAACGTATTATCAGCAGAGATTACCGAATTACTTTCTGCTGTAACAACATCAATTACTGCGGTATGCGAATTGTTGCTACTATCTGAATCTTCATGTTCCGCAGTAATGACATTACTCTCACTTAATGTTACAGAAAGGTCTTCTTGGGAGGTTAAAAAATCTTTTACCCGCACTAGGGGAATAGTTTGATTACCTGTCTTAATGTTATCTCCTGCTTCAACTGTTCCCGCAGTTTCTGCTTCAATTAACCTAGATTTTACATTGCCTGTTACTCCTTCTGGAATCTCGTCTTGTAATACTACCCAAGCTTCTAGAACGATTTCTTCACCAGGGTCGAGGTTAGTTATTTCAAAAGTCCCCTGGATTTCCGTATCAACCAAAGCCCAAGAAAAGTTGCTGACAGTTGCATCTGTATCGCCACTTGCATTAGGATCGGCAGCATCTATAAAGGCGGCAATTACTCCCAAGTTACCATCGTATCCAAATGACCCACTACTAGTAGTGAGAGTATCCCATCCGGCTTTTACTATAATTGTATCGCCGTTAACTATCGAGTTACTATCGACGGAGATCCGCAATTCAAAGGGAACGACCTGTCCCAATGCTAGATTTTCTGGTGCTAATGATTCAACACTAGTGTTATCTGCTGCATCGCTTAGGGGGTTGCTATCGCGATAGCTGGGTAAAGTCGGTATTTGGTCGGGGAAAAGCCGATAATAAAGATTGGGATCAGCGGCACTAAAATCAATTTGATAATCTTTTCTAGACATTTTATTACCTCTTTTGTTTATTGTTATTTATTTATTTGTTTAGGTCGAAATTAAAAGAATTATTTTTCTCAAGTCAGGTTTCATTTATTTGAATAGATTTTTGGAAGCAATTACTAAAAAAGATTGGCTTCAATAGAAGTAAATTTAGACGGCATATCTATCAATTGAGTTCTGTCTGTATTAGTTACTAAAAAATCGTTAGTTATACTTGTACAATTCATGATTTACTCGACAAATTATTTGTTGTTTTTAGTATTACCTGCTGTTATATACGTTTGCGTTTGTCTATTTGTTTGATTTAAATTAGTTTTGTATAACTTGTGTATAAATTGCTGTAATTGATGAAATAGGTGAAATTAATGTGAAGATCAGAAGATAACATGACCAACTCGCGTTAATCAAAAAAAATCCTCTAACATTAATCGTTAGAGGAAAAAACTCTTGGAAAAATCTCAAATTAAATTACTGTATTAAAACCTGAAATATTGAATAACTAAAGATTCAGCTTACTTAATCAAAATCTGGCTGATTGACATACTCTAGTAAATCTTGACCTATACCCATATTGCGCCAATCGCGATTGGGATTAATTACATCATCAATGCTGACAGTGTTGTTGCTTTCTAAACCTCGCACCTGAAAAATAAAGTCATTATAATCATAGTCGGCATTCCCAGAAGCAATCATAATATCTTCAAAAGCTAGAGTTCCATTATTGTCTACCGCAGCAATTTGATTAGTGTCAGTGGAGAAGAGAACCTTTTTACCCCATTGAGAAGTACTGTAGGGATGCTCATTGATATCTTGTATAGTTGTGTGTTGGACTAACATGAAAGCCAATTCGTCTCCTGCTTCCATGTTAAAGGAACGAACTCCTTGATAATTCTGAGCGTCAGCATTGAAGTCTTTTTCCCAATTTAATAATGTGTCGCTAAAATGTGCCCCTTCAATATGATCGCTAATCAGAATTCGTCCTTGTTCGCTATTACTTAAGGCGCGAGACGTAGCTTCGTCGAGAAACTCAATCGAACCAGGCTCGAAAACCTCCATGCCTTTGAGACTAAAGACAGCTAATTCACCCTCATACCAACCACCATCAAAAAGATAATCAAATTCTACTTCTCCCGAAGCATCAACGATAAATGTACCAGTATCAAATTGAGGTTGGCTAGAATATTCTAATAATTCTTGCCCAACATCTGTGTTTCGCCAATCGCGATTGAAATTAATCACTTCATCAACACTGGCAGTATTATTGCTTTCTAAGCCTTTTACTTGAAAAACAAAGTCGTTATAATCGTAGTCGGCATTACCAGAAGCAATCTGAGTATCTTCAAAAGCCAAAGTGCCGTTTTTGTCGATCACTGCCACTTGATTAGTATCGGTAGAGAAGAGAACTTTCTTACCCCACTGAGAAGTACTATAGGGATGTTGGTTGATGTCTTCGATAGTAGTGTGTTGCACTAACATAAATGCCAATTGATCTCCTGCGGTCATATCAAAAGAACGACCTTGTTGATAGGCTGCACCATCGGCATTAAAATCTTTTTCCCAACTGAGAGTATCGCCAAACAATGCTTTTTCGGTAGCATCGCTAATCAAAACTCTTCCTTGTTCGCTATCACTTAAAGCACGACGAGTAGCTTCTTTGAGGAAATCAATTGAACCAGGCTCGAAAACATCCATTCCTTCGAGACTAAAGACAGCTAACTCACCCTCATACCAACCACCATCAAAAAGATAGTCAAAAGTTACTTTTCCTGTTTCACCAACCTCAAAGACACCCGTATCAAACTGAGGTTGACTAGTATAGTCTAATAATTCTTGTCCAACTTCTGTTTTGCGCCAATCGCGATTGGGATTAATGGCTTCATCGATGCTAACGGTATTGTCGCTTTCTAAACCTCTTACCTGAAAGACAAAATCATTATAATCGTAGTCTGCATTACCAGAGGCGATCTGAGTATCTTCAAAAGCCAGTGTCCCGTAATTATCTACTGCTGTAACCTGATTGATATCGGTAGAGAACAGGACTTTTTTACCCCATTGAGAAGTACTGTAAGGATGTTGATTAATATCTTCAATGGTAGTGTGTTGTACCAACATAAAAGCTAGCTCATCTCCTGGGGTCATATTAAAAGAACTAACTTGCTGATAATTTTGACTATCGATATTAAAGTCTTTTTCCCAAGTGACAGTATCCCTAAAATGAGCTCCTTCGGTAGAATCACTAATCAAAACTCGTCCTTTTTCGCTATCACTTAAAGCGCGAGAAGTTGCTTCCCGTAAAAACTCAATCGAACCTGGTTCGTAGACCTCCATTCCCTTAAGGCTAAAGACAGCGAGTTCACCTTGATACCAACCACCATCATAGAGATAATCTAATGTAAGTCTGCCTGTAGAATTAACGGTAAAAGTTCCATTCTCAAACTGAGGAATATTGGCATACTCTTGTAATTCCTGTCCAACTCCAGTATTGAGCCAGTCACGATTATAGTAAATCGAATCTTCAACCGTTGTGGCTATAGCAGAAGCCCCCTGGACTTGAAATACTAAGTCATTGTAATCACGGTCTAAATTCGCAGTATCGGTAAGATTAACGTCTTCCCAACCAAAAGTGCTTCCATCGCCAGTAACATCAGCAATTTGTCCGATAGTTTTCCCGTTATCCAATTCAAGGGTATCGAAGGAGAATAAAACCTCGTCTATGTTGGGGTTAGTAGCAACATCCGTCACTGTACCATTGCTAACAAGCATCATCGCAAAGCGATCGCCCTCTTGCATTTGAAAGGTTTGTTTTCCGTTGTAAGTGCCACGGTCAAACTGACCTTCCCAACTCAATTCGTTATTGAGATTATTAAAGCGTGCACTTTCTGTGGAGTCTGTAATTGTCACATAACCCAACTCAGAATTACTTAAAGCACGGTTAGCAGCTTCAGTCATAAATTCTTCAGAACCAATCTCCAAATGTTCCATTCCTTGAAGACTAAAAATTGCTAATTCTCCTTGATAATCACCACCATCATAAAGATAATCAATGTTAACTTTACCTGAAGAATCAACCTGAAAAATTCCGTTTGTAAAATCGTTAATAGTAGCCATTTATTTTAAATATTCAATCAGTAATTTATTTATTTTGATTTGTTTTGATTCTTACCAACTACTGTTGAAGATTATGTATGATTATTAGTCCAACTTAATTATTTTTTTACTTATACATAATTCAATAGAAATAAAAGACCTAGCTTTAGTCGTCTAAAGCTAGGTCTTTTATTTGTAGTTTTTCGTTATGATTAGATATGATTTTACATTCTTCTGATTTAAAGCTTTTGTATTTATCAAATATGTTCAAGAGAATTTAAACGCCCAAACCACTGTAGGTAGCTAGAATTTTTATTTACGAACAACCGTTCTGATATGGATAAGTTAGAAATCAAACTATACTCTCGCTATTATTCATAGCTAACAAAGATAATAACCAATTAACATATTGAAAACATTTTGTTTTTTATTTCAAATTTAAATTAATAGATACTATATATGATTTTGATATATAAAATTCATAATTGCTATTTATGTTCTGACTAAAACTTGATTGTGAAAGTTTATATTCAAGTTAGAATAAAATTCGATTAAGGTACAATCGCTAAAGATATTACTGATTAGAATCTGTTCATTAAAATCACAAGAATGAGTTTCAACTTCATAATGATCGGGTTCATCTCTAAAAGTATCAAAGGAAAATAATACATTCTCTACCTTAGGATTAGCTGCAATATCTAATATTGTTCCATGGCGAATTAGCATTATGGCAAAGCGATCGCCTTCTTGCATCAAAAAGCTTTGTCTAGGAATATCGAGATATTCTTGAGTTAAGACATAACCTAATTTAGAATTACTCAAAGCGCGGTTAATAGCTTCTTGCAAAAATTCCTGGGAACCAATCTCCAAATGTTCCATTTCTTGGAGACTAAAGATTGCCAATTCTCCTGTATCTCTACCATCGTCATCAAGAAAATCGATATTAACTTTGCCTGAAGAATTGACCTGAAAAATTCCATTATTGAAAAAATCAAAATTAATCATGATTTATTAAATTATTGAATATAAATAGAAAAGGTAAAAAAAACTTTTAAAAGAAGCCTCTCTAAATGCATGACAGCTTAATAAGCCCCACTTTTTGGGCTAAAAATTACTCCAATGGTTTTAAAAATTAATTTCAAGTCATGAAGCAAACTCCAATTTTGTTGATATTGCAAATCCAAATTCAAAACATCCTTAAAATCTTTAATGCTGGAGCGACCGCTAACTTGCCATTCTCCTGTTAGACCTGGCTTGACATCTAAACGTTGTCCGTAGGCTATTTCGTAGCGATCGACTTCTTTTTCAGTAGGTGGTCTAGTACCTACTAAGCTCATTTCTCCTTTGAGAACATTCCAGAATTGAGGAAACTCATCTAAACTGGTCTTTCTGAGAAATTTACCCACTCTGGTAATACGAGGGTCAGATTCATTTTTAAATAAAGGACCTTTAACCTGATTTTTTACTTGATGCTGTAATTCCTCTGCATTAGCTACCATCGAGCGAAACTTCCAAATACGAAACTTCTTGCCCATATGACCACATCGCATTTGACTAAATAAAATTGAACCTGGGTTATCAAGCTGAATAGCGATCGCGATCGGGATAATTAAGATTGCAGTAATACCCAGTCCCACCAAAGCACCACAAATATCGAGTAAACGTTTACTTTTAGAATATATTGAAGGATGAAAAGGGTTTTTTCCCTTAATTGCTCCAACTTTTTTATTAAATGAGACTGCATCTGTTCCAACCTCTGCTTGCCAAATTTGGTCTAATCCAGCCAAGGATAAAATCATGTTTACTTCAGAAGAAAAACTCCAAAAAGCCAAGTTAATGTCGACACGTTTGATTTCATTGATAATCTGGCATAGTCCTATTAAGCCACTACTATCAAGAAAAGTAGTTTGACCAAAATCAAGCATAATTTTTTCTACAGTCGAACTGGTTTGAGAAATTTGCTGAATTTGCGATTTCAATTCCCTAGCTTCAATAAGCGTAAACTTAGATGGCATTTGAACTAAATAAGCCTTATTAGTAAGAGTTATATCGAAATTCTGAGTAGTAGTAAGTGTCATAATAAATATTATTTAATAAAGTGTTTGATATTAATTTAAATAATCTGATGGTAGCTTTTTAAGCGAATATAGAAATCAAATCGCCAATTAAATTGTCGGTTAGCTCTTCCAAAACTTCCTCAGTATCAAAATATTCTTCTAAGAGAAGACTAGCTTGGGCATAATAATTTGATGGTGATTTTTTTATTTCTACTGCCATAGGATTATTAAGAAAACGTACTAAATCTCCTGGAGATTTGGCAATAGGAATTCCTGACTGACCAAGCTTTTCAGCCAATTCAATCTGATGATCGTCTACGTGTTCTTGAAAGTGCTCACTGCGTGGAACTAAAATAAAAGGCTTAGGATTACCTGCTAATAAATCGATTGTTCCTTCTCCACAATGAGCAATAATCAAACGAGCTTGAGAAACAAAATCTTGAAATTCATCTTGAGGTAATAAAGCATAGTTATTAGCTCCTTTAGGCAAAATATTACAAGAACCATATTGGATGATAATTTCTTCTTGTTTAGGGTCGAGTAAATTTTGCTTAATTAAATTGTCGAGCCATTGCATAAGGCGATTGAAAGGGAATTTTTCTGTACCAACAGTTACTAAAATCATGATTGTAAATCTCCAAATTTATAATCTAAATTATTAAATACGAATTAAATGTGCTTTAGAGTATTTGGCTTCTAGTTCTTCCCATTGAACGTAAAGTTTATCTAAAAAGGGTAAAACTAAACGAGCCGATAGACTTAACTCTTGAACTCTGGTAAATGATTCAATAAAGGCAGTTTTTATTCCCAAAAATTTTGCCAAAATAATAAAAGGAACTGCTACACCTGCACCTGTAGACATTACTAATTGTGGTTTTTCTTCTTGTATAATTTTGTAAGCTAAATATAAATTGCGTAATAGGTTGGGAATATTTCGATTTGTAGGACCATAAGCCCAATAAACTTTTTCTCCATCTAACAATAATTCAGTAGAATTTGTTTTAAACGTTACCCAACAACATTCATGTTTGCGCCAAAATGAATGTAATTTTTGTAAAGCGTTAAAATGACCACCTGTAGAACTAATAAGTAAAATTTTCATGTTTAACTTTTGGTTTATTCTTGATTACTTTTAAGTATCCTATGACGATGTTGAAGATCGTGTTCGTCTATTTGTTTTACTTTGAGAAATTGTGTATTACTTGTGTTTACCTTGAGTAGATAATGGTATGCAAAGTTCACGATGGCTACTTCCTGTAATTTTCACGCTCGGTACTTCAATTTACGACAGAATTAGGCTTGGCGCGAGCGCATAAATTACGACTGATCTTTATTGAGAACAAACGCAGCAATTGAGAATTAACTCCGTTCTATTGCGAAGAATTCATAACTAAATTTTATGCTTTCTGATTGGAAAAGAGTTCAATTTAATGTCCGTAAAATGTTAGCCTTCAGAAGTCATTTACGCATTGGTACAAAATAGGCGTAAGATGAAAGATAACCAGACTTATCTTTCATTATGTACAAAGATGGGCATATAATAAGGCGGAAAGTATTTTCTTCAAATCCCGAGCGCATTCCCCAACTTACCCCAGAGATGGAGTTAAAACTGATTCAAATGTGGCTGCATGGCAAGTCAGGAGCGAGTCGTAGGGCTTATTTAACTGACGTACATCACTTCCTCGATTTTAGTCAAAAGCGACTAGATAACATTGACCTCGCTGATATTCAGAATTGGGATACTTTCTTAGCTCAAAAGTACGCTCCTGCTAGTCGTAAGCGTAAGTTGGCTGCCATCAAATCCCTCTTTAGCTTTGCCCATCAGAATAAGATCTTGGCGGATAATCCTGGTGCTTCCCTCTCCACCCCTAAAACCAAGGATGCGATCGCCGAGAAGATTCTCACGGAAGATGAATGGTCGAGGTTGCTTAACGCCGAACCCAATCGCCAACATCAGTTAATGCTTCAGCTACTCTACGAGTCTCGTGCGAGGGTGTCGGAATTCTGTAGTCTTAAATGGAAAGATCTGCGGGAAAAAGCCGACGGTACGGCTTTAGTGACTCTCTTTGGTAAGGGCAGTAAAACCCGCAAGGTTACGATTACGCCCCATCTCTGGCAAGCTTTAAAAGCCACAAGAACAGAAGAGACTAAGGGAAACGATCCTATTTTTCTCAATCTCAGACATCAAGCTTATTCCACCGTTCAGGTGTGGCGCATAGTAAAAAAGGCAGGTGAAAGGGTAGGTATTTATGGTGTTAGCCCTCACTGGATTCGCCATACAGGGGCAACTCATCAACTACTTAATGGCAGTCCCATTCATCTTCAACAGCAGGAATTAGGTCATGCTGGGTTGGATATCACCAGTCGCTATCTTCACATTTTGCCTGGAGAATACGGTGCGAGATACAGCAAAGTACAGTTGCCTATGCCTAAAAGTTAACTGGAGCAGAAAAGCTACAGGAACTAAAAC
>JAAUYG010150699.1_pt1 | contig 71506 bp, 50 predicted proteins | sample 7278091 | NCBI WGS metagenome assembly JAAUYG01 (sample SAMN14350201, study PRJNA611818) | marine sediment metagenome | isolation source: surface marine sediment (0.6m) | place: French Polynesia: Moorea | collected 2018-08 | reverse complement strand
CTTCGAAGTGGGCACCGACGTGGACATGGCCCAGATCCTGGTCCAGAACCGGGTGGCCATCGCCATGCCCAAACTGCCCGACGAGGTCAAGCGCCAGGGGGTCAACACCAAAAAGAAATCCACGGCCTTCCTGCTCTTCATCGCCCTGACCTCCGCGGACGGGCGCTACGACAACCTTTTTCTCAGCAACTACCTCACCCTAAACGTCAAGGACGAGATCAGCCGGATCTACGGCGTGGGTGACGTGGATGTTTTCGGCGGCCAGGACTACAGCATGCGCATCTGGCTCGACCCGGAACAGCTCAAGGCCCGCGACCTGACCACAGGGGACGTGATCGCAGCCATCGAGGAGCAGAACGTCCAGGTGGCGGCCGGCCAGATCGGGCAGCCCCCGGCCCCCAGCGGCCAGAGTTTCCAGTACACCATCACCACCCTGGGACGCCTGAGCGAAGTGGAGGAGTTCGAGAATATCATCGTCAAGACCGCCGCGGGCGGGCGCATTACCCGGGTGCGGGACGTGGCCCGGGTGGAACTGGGCAGCAAGGACTACAATCTGTTCGCCGAGCTCACCGGCAAGCCGATCGGCGTCATGCTGATTTCGCAACTCCCGGGGGCCAATGCCCTGGACGTGGCCGGCAAAATCAAGACGGCCATGGAGCGTATCAGCCAGCGCTTTCCCGAAGGCATCGACTATAGCATCTCCTACGACACGACCCTGTTTGTGGAAGCCTCGATCCGGGAGGTCTTCGTGACCCTCTTCCAGGTGATCGTGCTGGTCTTTCTGGTGCTCTTTGTCTTCCTGCAGGACTGGCGCGCCACCCTGATTCCGGCCATCACCATCCCGGTGTCGCTCATCGGCACCTTCGCCGTCATGGCCGCGATGGGGATTTCGATCAACATGCTCAGCCTTTTCGGCATCGTCCTGGCCATCGGCATCGTGGTGGACGACGCCATCGTGGTGGTGGAAAACGCCGTGCGTCTGATGGACACCGAAGGCCTAAAGCCCAAGGAGGCGGTTATCCGGACCATGGAGGAAGTGAGTGGCCCGGTGGTGGCCACCACCCTGGTGCTCCTGGCGGTGTTCGTGCCCACGGCCTTCATGGCCGGGATCACGGGGCAGCTCTACCGCCAGTTTGCCCTCACTATCGCCACGGCCACCGTGTTCAGCTCAATCAACGCCCTGACCCTGAGCCCGGCCATCGGCGCGCTTATCCTGCGGCCGACCCCGGAAAAGAAGAATGTCTTCTTCCGCAAGTTCGACGCCGTGTTCAACCGCGGTCAGAACGTTTATGAGAAGGTGGTCGCCGGGTTCGTTCGCCGGGGGGCCCTGGCCATGGCCCTCTTCGCGGCGCTGGCCGGGGTGACCGGGTGGGGGTTTAAAAGCCTGCCCACCGGCTTTATCCCCAACGAGGACCAGGGCTATGTGATCGCCATGGCCCTGCTGCCGGATGCGGCCTCCAAGGAGCGCACCGTGCAGGTGGTCCGCCAGATGGATGCCATCATCAAGGAAACGCCGGGGGTCCAGGACTGGTTCACCCTTGGCGGCTTCTCGCTTCTGGACAGCACCAATGTCTCCAACGCGGCCACGCTTTTCATCATCATGGATCCCTGGGAGGAGCGCACCGATCCCGAACTGAGCCAGGAAGCGATATTGGAACGGCTGCGCCAGGAATTCTGGGGCATTCAGGAAGCGGTCTGCTTCGTGTTCGTGCCGCCGGCCATCAGCGGCCTGGGCAACGCCGGGGGATTCGAGATGATGCTCCAGGACCGCGGCGCCGTGGGGGTGGAGCTCCTGCAGCAGATGACGCAGGAGATGATCGCCGACGGCAATGGGCAGGCGGGCCTGACCGCCCTGAACACGACTTTCAGCGCGGCCGTGCCCCAGCTCTACGCCGACGTGGACCGGGTCAAGGCCAAGACGCTGGATATCCCGTTGAGCAATGTCTTCAACACCCTCCAGGCCTACCTGGGATCGGCCTATGTCAACGATTTCAACAAATTCGGGCGCACCTACCAGGTCTATGTCCAGGCCGACAGCCGCTTCCGGCTCGAGCCCCAAGACATCAAGAATCTGGAGGTACGCACCAACGACGGCCAGATGGTGCCTTTGGGCACCCTGCTGGACGTCAATGAGAATTTAGGCCCTCAGACCATCACCCGTTACAACCTCTATCCGTCAGCCAGCATCACCGGCGAAGCCGCCCCCGGGTTCAGCTCGGGTCAGGCGCTGACCCTGATGGAGGGGATGGCCGCCGCCAAACTGCCGACCTCGATGGGCTTCGAGTGGACCGGCATGTCCTACCAGGAAAAGCAGGTGGGCGGCGAAGCCATTTTCATCTTCGCCCTGGCTGTGCTCATGGTCTATCTGATCCTTTCGGCCCAGTATGAAAGCTGGAGCAATCCCACCGCGGTCATCCTGGTGGTGCCCCTGGCGCTGCTGGGAGCCGTCGTGGCGGTGGCCCTGCGGGGCATGGACAACAACGTCTACACCCAGATCGGGGTGGTCCTCCTGATCGCCCTGGCCAGCAAAAACGCCATTCTGATCGTGGAGTTCGCCAGTGAAATCAGGGCTGGCGGCAAGGGGATCGTCGAGGCGGCCCTGGAGGCAGCCAGATTGCGTTTCCGCCCCATCCTGATGACCTCGTTCACAGCCGTGTTAGGCGCTGTGCCGCTTCTCATCGCCAGCGGGGCCGGTGCCGCCAGCCGGCAGTCCCTGGGCACGGCAATCTTCGGGGGCATGACGGCCGCGACGGTCTTCTCGGTACTCTACGTCCCCGTGTTCTACGCCGTGATCATGACCCTGGCGGCCAAGGTGCGCCCCCGGCAGGCGCAAACCACGGCCACCGCCGAAGATACCCGTTCCTGATCCTCCCATGGACTCCCCTTGCGCCCCTGGCCCTCAAATGGGCAACGCCGGGGCCACGGGTTTTTTAGGGGACTCATCCTTGGGGGCTGGTTGACCCCGCCGGCAGTCCTCTGCTATGCAACCGGGCGGAATATCGTGCGCCGGCCGGCAGAATGGCCTGAACCGCCAGATCGACAATCGCAGGAATACGACCGATGATCATTACGGAAATCCTGGCCCGCAACGCCCGCATGTACGGCCACCAGCCCGCCCTGATCGAACGGGCCCCGGCGGAGAATAAACGCACGGAGATCACCTGGGCCGATTTCGACCGTCTGGCCAACCGGGTGGCCCAGGCCCTGATGGCACGGGGCATCCAGCCCGGCGAGCGGGTGGTCCATCTGATGATGAACAGTCTGGAATGGCTCCCCATCTATTTCGGCATCCTGCGCACCGGCGCCTGGGCCGTGCCATTGAACTTCCGGTTCGTGGCCAAAACCATCCTGCGCTGCAGCCGTACAGCCGAGGCCCGGGCCATCTTCTTCGGCCCGGAGTTCATCGAGCGGATCGATACCACCAAGACGCAGCTGGACGACCATGTGCGGCATTATATCTTCGTCGGTCCCCGCCGCCAGACCCCCGACTACGCCACGCCCTTCGACGACTTCATCGCCGAGGCCGCCGACAGCCCTCCGGACATCACGCTCCAGCTCGAGGACGAAGCGGCCCTGTACTTCACTTCCGGGACCACCGGCACGCCCAAGGCCACGCTGCTGACCCACCGCAACCTCGAATTCGCCTGTTACGTCGAAAACCGGCACCATGAACAAACCCACGCGGACAATTTTCTGTGCATCCCGCCGCTTTATCACACGGGGGCCAAGATGCACTGGTTCGGCAACTTCATCGTCGGCGCCAAAGCCGTCATCCTCAAGGGGATCGAACCCCGCTGGATCCTGGAAGCCGTCTCCGAGGAACGGGTGACCATCGTCTGGCTGCTGGTGCCCTGGGCGCTGGACATTCTCTTCGCCATCGAAAGCGGTGAACTCAAGCTCGGGGACTACCGCCTCGACCAGTGGCGTCTGATGCACATCGGAGCCCAGCCCGTCCCGCCCAGCCTGGTCAAGGAGTGGCGCAAGATCTTTCCGCACCACCAGTACGACACCAACTACGGCCTGACCGAATCGACTGGTCCCGGCTGCGTCCATCTGGGCATGGCGAATATGCACAAGGTGGGGGCGATCGGCCGGCCGGGATTTGACTGGGAATACCGGATCGTGGATGAATACCTGCAGCCTGTAGACAACGGGACGCCGGGGGAGCTGGTTATCCGGGGGCCGGGGGTGATGCGCGAATATTACCGCAATCCCGAGGCCACCGCCGAAACCCTGAAGGACGGTTGGCTGCTGACCGGCGATGTGGCCCGGGAGGACGAGGACGGCTTCATCTGGCTGGTGGACCGCAAGAAGGATGTGATCATCACCGGCGGGGAGAATATCTACCCCGTGGAAATCGAAGATTTTCTGCAGGGGCACCCCAAAATCCAGGACGTGGCCGTGATCGGGCTACCCAGCCTGCGCCTGGGGGAGATCGCCACGGCGATCGTCAAGACCAAGCCCGGCCAGGAACTGGACAAGGCCGAAATCGACGCCTTCTGCCAGCCGCTGCCGCGCTACAAACGCCCACGGCGCATCATCTTCGGCGACGTCCCGCGCAACCCCACCGGCAAGATCGAAAAGCCCAAGCTCAGGAAGCAGTACGCCGGGCGCACCGAAAGCTTCAAGATCTGAGTGGCGAACACCCCCTTTTAAGATGCCCACCTCCAAGATCCCTGGCGGCCGCTCAAACAACTGGCTGGATTCAAAGCGCGATTGATCCAACCGGATAATAACGTGTCTCAGTTCCCTTTTGTCCCGCGCCGAGCATCGACACGGCGGACGGGAAAAGCGCGCGGACCTGTTTGAGCGCAGCGAGTTTCCGCTCGCGCCGTCCGACGTGGCGACGCGCAGGAAGAAGCGGGGCAAGAGCGGCTTCTTGTGGTTACTTTTCTTACCGTTAAGAAAAGTAACATCAAATTGATCCGCACTGTGAAGTGAAAGCGCACCCTTCGACGCATCTGTATCAGGACGAAGACGCGCTTATTGGGTTTTCAACCGGCGCCGGGGTCGATCTTTTCGAGGATCCGCCCATCCTCGTCCAGAAGAAACAGCAGAAATCCGCTGCGGGCCGCATCGCGGGCCAGTTCCCGGCAGCGGACGGCCTGAACTTCGTATTTGCGCCCCGTGACCTTCTTCATCATGAGCAAACCCTGCTGGGCCTCTTCTTTCTCTTTGAAAAAGGGGATGTAGGCGATGTCCAAATCCTGGTCGTGCTGCCCGACAAAAGTCTCGACGCCGCCCTCGGTCTGCACCGCGACCCAAACCATCGGATTTTCCTCGATCAATGTGCTCATGCGTTTCCTCTCCTTGCCGTGATGGCCTTTTCCCTATCAAAGTCATGCTATTTTTCCAGGAAGGAGGCTTCTGATAGCCCTCAGAAGGGCGCGTATCCAACCTGCTTGCGATCCTTTTTGATCCCTTTGTCCCGCGCCGAGCATCGACGCGGCGGACGGAAAAAGCGCGCGGACTGTTTGAGCGCAGCGAGTTTCCGCGAGCGCCGGCCGACGTGGCGCCGCACAGGGTTAAGCGGGGCGCGGTTTCTTTGGGTTCATTGTCTTTCACGCGAAAGAAAATGAACGAACTTATGAATCAACGTCCACGATTGGACGAACTTCTACTCGTCCTCCACCAGAAAGGGTCGTCTGGGGCGTGATGTCCCCGAATCCCACCGTGGTCATGGCGACGATGGTCCAATGGATGCTGCGCGGGATGCGGGTGAATCTGCTTGCGGCCCCTTCCACCACATTCATCACGGCACCGAAAATGACCGCGAGCATCAGGACCGCGTAAAGAAACACCATGATTTGGCGCGAACTGGCCGGCAGGCCCGCCGTGAGCAGCCGGACCTGGCTTAAAAACGGGACCGGTTTTAATACCCGGAAGACCCACAGCAGACGCAGGATGCGGATGACGATGAAATACGGTCTCTCTCGGCACCAGGGCGCTGCGGTCGCTGGGCAGGACGGCCAGAAGATCGACCACGCCGAAGAAACCGCCGGCATAGCGCCCCGGGCGTACGACGCTGATCAGGCGCAGCAGGTATTCGCAGGTAAAAAGCAGGGTAAAACCCCACGCCCACAAGTAGAACCAACGGCCGTAAATTCGGTTGATGGCGACCACGCCGTCCAGCATCACGATGGCCACACTGACCAGGATGGAGATGATCAGCAGGGTGTCGAAACAGCGGCCCGCGGCGGTATCGGCCCCGAAGATCAATTCGCGAATTTTATGGCGCCAGGATTTCACAGCGGCCTACTTTTCGAATCGACGGTAACGGGTCCGCGCCGATCCAGGTCCGCCACCAGGGGAGGTTTCCGGGCGGCGGCGATCGAACCGCCCGTGCGCCAGGAAATGTGCGGTCTGCGCCATCACTTCCGCATCCTGCATGATAAAGGTGTGCGTTACCGGCAAAACGATAAAATCGTCCATCCCCTCCAGCTTGGCGCTCTCCACCGACACCTTGCCGTCGTCCGGGCCGGGTATCATCATCGAAAGCATAAGGTTCCAGCTTGAATCGCCGGCAATCACGCCGATGTCGCCGTCCACGGGCGCCAGCCGGTTGGGCAGGCTGTCCGGACCAGTGCCCAACTGCAGCCCGGAGGGCCCCAGAAACCAGCGGTAGAAGAACCAGGAACCGAGCATGTCGGCGATCTCGCTGCCGTGGTTGGGCGGCGCCAGCATGACGATGCGGCTGCCGGCCGGCAGAGAATGCTTCTGCAGGTACTGTCGGATCATCACAGCGCCCAGCGAGTGGGCCACCATGTGGATGAGGCGGCAGCCATCCTGACGGCTCTTCAGCACGGCCGGTTCAAGATGGCTTACCGTTAAAACTTCGACAGCCGCCTCGGTGGAGGGATAGGCCGTGTTGTAAACCCGATAGCCCCGCGACGTCATCGCATCGGCCATCGGCGCCATGGATGCCGCCCGGCGCCCGAGGCCGTGCAGAAGAATAACGCAGTCCGGCGATATCTCCTGATCAGCCATCAGAGGGCCGGCCGCCGCCAGAATACCGAACGCCCCGGCCAGGACGGCCGCTGCAAGCTTCCGGCTTATTGTTGAATGGATCAGTTTGGGAAGCAGGATCGACATGCGCGGTTCATGGTCGCGGTGAGACAAGGGCATGCCGTCGACTGGCAAGACCGTAGAACCTGAAAAGTAAAACGGTCAGCATGAGCATCACGGCAATCGTCAGGATCGAATCCAGAATAAACGGCAGCAAAGGATCAACCCCCAGGGTGTGCGCCAAATGGTCGATTAAAACCCGTAGAAGAATAAACACCATGAACAAAAGCGAGGTGCTGCCTATGATCGGCAGCATATCGAAGCGCGTCATGCGGTAGCTGTTCCTGATGGCCTGAAAGGGATCGTCGCCTTCCAGAACGATACGGAATTCCACCATGGCCAGGCGGGCATAGGCGATGATGGCCGGGACGACGAAAGCCATGAAGCCCAGGCCGATGATCACCAGGCTGATCAGGTTGGCCAGCAGCAGCCGGTCCCAAAGGCGCACGCCGAGGACGAAACCCTCCTTGAGTGACCAGGGCTGGCCGGCCTCGATACGGGCCAGAAGATGAATCAATCCGCCCATATAAATCGGATGGTAGAAGAAATCGAAAATCAGGGCGACCACGGGGATGCCGGCGCCCTGCGTTTCATCGCCGCGTGCGGTGCCAGGGATCAGGAGGCCTGCCAGAATGACCGGCATGTAAAAAACGAGGAAATAGCACAGCAAATCCCGGCGGTAGACATGCAGAAAAACAGCCGCCTCCTTCAAGCGTTTGAAGGGTGCAAAATCAATCGGCGGGCGGGCGGGCATGAGGCATTGTTCCTGTCAGCGTAGTGGTCGAAATAATCCGGGGTAACCTTTCACACCTCAGGTGTGATTGCAACCCCCGCCGCCGGCCGTTGGACGGGGCGGCAATTGTCGCTCACCATGGCTTCCGGTCGGCGACGGAAGTTCAACGCGATAACCAAACGAGACCCGATGGCAATGAAATCGGTTGGGTCTACACCCGCCTCTCTTCCCATGGGGCGGTGACCGCAAATCCCGGAGGCTTGGTGAGAAATTCATTGGGCCGCAGCGCCGGGCTGGTCGAAAAGGCGGTACCATTCATCCAGGGCCCCGGCTCTCAACGCGGTGAAGTCTCGGCCGACACCATTTTGCGGCCGCTCAGTCCGCGCAGATCCTCCAGGATCATGTAGCCGCACGGAATCAGCAGCAGGGTAATGACGGTGGCGAAGAGGACACCGAAACCCAGGCTGACCGCCATTGGAATCAAAAACTGGGCCTGAAGGCTTTTTTCGATCAGCATCGGGGTCAGACCGGCGAAGGTGGTCAGCGATGTCAACAGAATCGCCCGAAAACGGATGCATCCCGCTCTGACGACGGCATCGTGGGAAGAGGCCCCTTCCCGGCGAAAACGATTGGCCCGGTCAATGAGGACGAGGCTGTCGTTGACCACTACGCCCGAAAGCCCCACGATACCGAAAATGCTGATGATGCTGAGGTTGAACCCCATGATCAGGTGGCCGGCGATCGCCCCCACGACTCCGAAGGGGATGGCCGCCATAACAATGAGGGGTTGTGAAAATGACCGGAAGGGAATGGCCAGAAGGGCGTAGATACCGAAAAGCGCAAGGACGAATCCGGTCTTGACGTCGGCCAGGGACTCCCGCTGCTGTTTGCCCTCCCCTTCGATGGTGAAACGCAGGCCCGGATACCGATTAGCCAGCTGGGGCATTTCGCGCCTTTCCAGCCCCTGCCGGATCTCGTTGGCATTGGCGATCCCTTCGTCCACATCCGCCATGACCTTGATCACCCGCAGGCGCTGGGCCCGCTCGATCTTGGCGTATCCGGCCTCCATTCGAACTTCGGCCACCTGGCGAAACGGCACGGCGCTGCCGTCGGGGGTCCGGATGTACATGTCTTCGACGTTGCCGAGGGCGCGCCGCTCGGCTTCGGGATAGCGGACTTTGACTTTGACTTCGTCCTTGTCGCGCTGAATCCTCAGGGCTTCGGCCCCGTAGAAGGCATGGCGCACCTGACGCGCCAGATCGTTGAGGGTGAGTCCCAGACTGGCCGCCGCCGGCTTGAGCTTGAGCTGCATTTCCTTCTTGCCCTGCTGAAAGCTGTCTTCGATATCGAAAACGCCGGGGATACCGCCGATCAAGGCCTTGAGTTCCTCGGCGGCCTGGACGAGTTGGGCGTTGTCATCCAGGGCCAGATGCACTTCGATGGGGTTGCCGGCCCGGTGCAGGGAACTGCGAAAGCTCACGGCCTCGGCTTCCGGCACCTTGCCGATGCGCTGGCGCCACGCACGCGTGATGTCGAATGTGCTAACATCGCGCTGCTCGCCTTCGAGGAGCTGGATCCGGAGCTGTCCGAGGTGGCTGCCTGTGGATCCTGAATGCCGGCCGATCTGAATCATGATGTGCTCGAGCAGCGGTTGGGCGCCGGCGGTGCGCTCGGCTTCAAATTCTTCAAAAACCGCCAAAGCGTCGCGCTCCATCCGGGAGACCACCTGGAGCGTCTGGTTGACCGGCGTGCCCATCGGCATGGTCACATAGGCCCGGATGGTGTCGCCCTCCACCTTGGGCATGAAGGTAAACTTGATCCAGCCCCCCTGCCAGATACCCATGACCAGCAGGATCACGGCCAGCCCCGCGGCAATGGTGGCGTAACGCCACTGCACGCAGAAACTGACCAGCCGCAGGTAGGGGCCGTTGATGATGCGTTTGAGCCAGCGTGAGGCGCGCTTTTCGCGCATGCCGCCCGAGGCGCAAGCCGCCATGCCGCGGCGGCTGTGCATGAGATGCGACGGCAAAATGAAAAGCGACTCCACCAGCGATCCGAGCAGCACCACAATGACCACGATGGGGATATTGCGCATGAAATTACCCATGACCCCGCCGGCCAGCAGCAGCGGCCAGAAAGCCACAATGGTGGTGAGCACCGCAAAGACGACCGGCCGCCCGACTTCAAGCGTGCCTTCCACGGCCCCATGCAGGGGCTCGTCGCAGTCCTCATAACGGCGGAAGACATTCTCTCCCACGATAATGGCGTCGTCGACCACGATCCCCAGCACCATGATGAATGCAAACAGGGATATCATGTTGATGGAGACATCGATCCGGGGCAGGAGCAGCAAGCCGAAGGCAAACGAAATCGGGATGCCGAGCATGACCCACAAGGCCAGACGCAGATTGAGAAACAGCCCCAGCATGGCCCCCACCAACAGAAGGCCGATCAGCATGTTGCGGGTCAGCAGTTCGATACGGCTGCGAAGGATCTTGGAGCGGTCCCGGCGCAGGCTGATCTGGATACCGTCCGGGAGCGAGGGTCGAATGCGCTCCACATAGGCCTGCACGGCCGCAGCCACCTCGAGTGCGTTCTGATCGGCCACCCGGTAGACATTGATCAGGGCGGCGGGCTGGCCCTGAAAGCGCGCAAAGCGGTCCACATCCTCGAAGCCGTCCCGCAAGGTGGCGATGTCTTCCAGGCGCACGGCGCTGCCGTCCGGGCGGGTGATGATCGCGATGTCCCCGTAGTCATCGGCGTAGTAGCGCCGCCCTTTGGTGCGGATCAGAATTTCGCCCCCGGCCGTTTTAACGCTGCCGGCCGGCAGGTCGAGGCTGCCGCGGCGCACCAGGTCGGCCACCTGCCCCAGGGTCAGTCCGTAACGGCGCAGGGTTTCCTCGGAAATTTCGATATGGATCTCGGCGGTACGCACCCCGGCGATATCCGCCAGGGTGATGCCGGGCAAATTGGTGATTTCATCCCTCATCCGCTCGGCCAGGTGTTTGATGGTGGATTCGGGCGCGTCTCCGTAGACGGCCAGGTCGATGACATCACGACGGCGGGTGATCTCGCGGATGAGAGGCTTTTCAGCCTCGTCCGGAAGGGTCGTGAGGCGGTCGACCTCTGATTTGACCTCGTCCAGGAGCTTTTTGAGATCCCAGTCCTTCATGACTTCGATGGTGACGGAACCGACCCCTTCGCGCGCCCGGGAGTCGATGCGCTTGATCCCCGCGAGCCCGGCCACCTGTTCTTCGATCTTGCGCACCACGCCTTCCTCGACCTCGGAAGGCGAAGCCCCGCTGTAGGTTGTCGTGATCGTGATCAGATCCAGCGATGTCTCGGGAAAGATTTCGAGCTTGATGGTGTAACCGGTCCATACACCGGCCACCAGGATGAACGCCATCAGCAGGTTGGCAGCCACGTGATTGTGGGCAAACCAGGTAATCGCGGTTTTCATGGCCGGCTCCCCTCGGCCTCGTCGAGAGGCCGCACCATCATACCGTCGGTGACGGCTTTCAGCTGGGAAACCATGACCCGTTCGCCGCTCTCCAGGCCCCCTTCGACCAGCACCCCCTCCCTTGCAATGCGGGCCACCTGAGCCGTCCGGAATCGCAGCCGTTGGTCGTCGTCCACCACCCAGACCTGACTGCCCGTCCGCAGAGCGGACCGTGGCAGCAGGGCGGCCTGCTCTAAAGTCCGGCCTTCGATCTCGACTTGAGCAAACAGGCCAGCCGCCAGTGGCGGCCTGCGCGCGTAGGGATCCTCAACACGCACCACAATGTTGATCAAACGGGTTTTCTCGTCGATGCGGCCTTCGGCGCGCATGACCCGCCCGGGCCATTCGCGGACCTGACCGGCGATTGTCACGCGGACGGTCGCACGCGCTCCTTCGTCGTCTTCACCGGTGAAGCCGGGAACATGAAACCACTGCAGATTCTCGGATTCGAGCGGCAGGACGATTTCGACGGCTTGCGTACCGTAGAGCGTGGCCACCGCCTCTCCGGGGGTGACGTATTGGCCGATGTCCACCATCTTGGCACTCACCACACCGTCGAACGGCGCTTTTAGCCGTGTGCGCTCGAGCTGCAGCAGGGCTTTGCGGTAGTCGGCCTCTTCCGCTTCCAGTTTGGCCCGCGCGGCCGACAGCTGCGGTTTGCGGGCCACCAGGTCCGGGGTTTCGATTCCCGGGTTCAGATCACGCCACTCCTGGATGGCGGCCTCGGATTCTTCCTGGGCCAGTGCGTACTTGGCCTCGGCATCCCCGACCCTTGCCGCCGCCAGCGTAACGGCCAGCTCGTAGTCGATCGGATCGATCTGGAGGAGTTCGTCGCCAGCTTTGAAAGAACCGCCGTTGACCAGACGCGAGGCGGTGTAAACCACCCTTCCGCTGACCTGAGCCACCAACTGGGCATTCAACAACGGCCGCACGGTTCCCTGGCCGCTGATCCTGACGGTGTGCGCGTCGAACCTGGCAGTGACCACCTGCACCACTGGCGCCGGTGCCGCGGCGACCTCCCTTTCCTGGGGCGGTTTGCCCGCCCTGAGCCCGTAAAGACCCGCGACGCCCCCTAAAAGGATCAGCAGACTGACGATGATTTGCAGGATTCGCTTTTTCAGCATTCGTTTTCGATCATGCATAGCTTAAATATATAATCATCGCATGGCCGTCACACCACGTCGGCACTTGCCAAAGCAAAAAGGCAGCCAGGAGTCATCAGCGCGGGGGGACCTCGCCGGGGTCGGCCCAGTCGCCGCCCAGCGCCAAATAGAGATTGACGCGGTTCAAATAAAGCGCCAGGTCCGCCTGGATCATATCCTGTTCGGCCCCAAACCGGGCCCGCTGGGCATCGAGGACATCGAGATAGGGCGTCAGACCGCGCACATAGCGCTTTTCGGCCACGTCCTGCGTTGCCCGGGCCTCCGTCAACAGAATGACCACCCGGGAACGGCGTTCCAACTGCTCGCGGCGCGCCTGAAGCGCGTCCTCCACCTCGGCGAAGGCCTGCAAAACGGTCTGGGCGTAGTTGGCCACTTCCTGATCGTAGCGCCCCTCGGCCGCCCGCTGGCGATTCTCAAGACGATCATAATCGAAAAGCGGCTGGGTAATGCCGTTGGCGTAGCCCCACAATTCGCTGTCTTCGCGGAGCAGGCGATCGAAGCTGTCGCTCGTATACCCAAAGCTGCCGGTGAGGGATATGCGCGGGAAGCGGTCCGCCAGGGCTGCCCCCACAAGTGCATTCCGAGACATGACACGGGCCTCGGCCACACGTATATCCGGACGACGCTGCAGCAGGTCGGACGGCAGTCCAGGCGGCACTTCGGGCAGGCGGGTATAATAGTTCTCGGAGTGCCGGCGGATCGGAGGGATATCCGGATAGGTGCCCATCAAAACCGCCAATTGGTGAATGCGGTTGGCACGATCCCGTCGCTGAAGGGGGATATCGGCCTCGGCGCTGGCCAGGATACGGCGGGCCTGGCGCAGATCGAGGGCCGTGGCCAGTCCCCTTTCGTAACGGCGCTCGATGATGCGCGCATTGCGGCGAAAATTATCAATCAGCTGCAGCGTGATATCAATGCTGCGCTCCAGGGACTCGACCTCCAAATAGAGTCGGATGGCCTCGGCCACCACGGTTTGGGCCACGACCAGACGATTTTCTTCGGCTTCCAGCAGATCGAAGCGCGCGGCTTCCTCGGCGCGCGCCAGCCGGCCCCAGAAATCGACCTCATAAAACAAGGGCAAGGCCAGGTCATAAAATCGAAAGGTTTCACGCGATTTCCCGCCGCCGATTTTATCGATTTTGCGTATCTCGGTGCGATGCTGCCAGTCCACATCCAGTTCCGGAAACCGGTCGGCACGGACCACCTGCGCCTGGGCACGCAGTTCCAGAACGCGTCCGGCAGCGCGCTGGATATCCCAGTTGCTGGCGATAACTTTTTCGAGCACCTGGTTGAGTTCGGGTTTCGCGAAAATAACCCACCATTGATCGCTGTATGGGGCCATCTCACCCGCAACGACTTTCTGGTTGTAAACCGTCGGCACATCGGTACCCACGCCGGGGCGCTGGTAGTCAGGCCCCAGATTCAGGCAGCCGCAAAATAAAAGCGTCGTGAGGCCGGCAATCAAAAGGGCCTGTCTGCGGGTTGTCATCGGGATCTCCTTCCCCCTCTCGTTTCGCCACACCGGGAAGCATCCCACTAAAGTCGTGGCAACACGCCAGGGGATCGTTTAAATCATGCGGGCGCGGGGCTTCCCGTCGCGATCGTATCTAATGATAGCGCCTCGCCCCTTTTTGCCAAGGGCACAGTTGACCACCAGGGTCGGGCCGATCCACCCGACACCAGCTGCTTCATGGATGTGGCCGCAGATCAGGACGGCCGGGGCTATTTGCTCGACCCACCGGCGAAGCCCCCGGCTTCCGGCATGCCAACGTCCGGCAACGCGGTCCCTAACACCATAGGGGGGCGGATGGGCCACGATGATCGTTCGATTGTCGACAAGACCGGCCAAACATTCCAAACGGCGATGCTCGGACCAGCCGAGGCGGGAGCGAAAAGGAATGGGTAAGGTGCCGCCGATGCCGACGATCGTGAGACCGTCGAAACGGCGGCGCTCAAGGTCAAGAAAGTCGATCCCTCGGCCCGCGGGTGACAATTTCGCTATCCGGCGGGGATCGGTGTTGCCCCGAACAGCCAGTAGCGGTTTGGGCAAGGTCATCAGCCGCTCGAGGCCGGCGTGCCCACGAGCGTAGTGGACGAGGTCGCCGGCGAGAACAACCAACCCGATGTCGGGACGGGCGGCCTGCCTGGCCACCAGGTCAAAACGATCCGGGCGCCCATGCAGATCGGCCGCCGCATAGATGCAGATGCTGTCCATCGCCCCAGAAACCCATTACCCCGGCACCCCGTCCCGGTGACAGGGTATCAGGCATCCAGAATCTCCCTTATTTTGCGGGCCATGCGTACCGCGTCATAGGGCTTTTGGATAAATCCCTTACAGCCGTTTTCGAGCATGTGGGCGACCTGGTTGTTGCTGCTGTAGCCGCTGGAGAGCAACACCCGCACATCCGGATCGATCCGACGCAGTGTCTCGAAGACCTCGCGCCCCCCCATTCCCGGCATCACGTAATCCAAAACCACCAAATCGATTTCATCACCCCGATCGGTATAGATTTCCAGCGACGTCTTGCCATCCGGGGCCGTAATCACCCGGTAGCCCAAGGAACCCAGGATTTTGCGGCCCACGGCCAGGATCTCATCCTCGTCGTCGATAAACAATATGGTCTCCCCGCCACCGGGTACACCGGTAACCAGTTCGTCGTCGCGACCGCGTTCTTCGTCCACGATCGCCTTTTCCGATTCCGGGAAGTAAATATTGAAGGTCGTGCCGTGTCCGACCTCGCTGTAGCAGTTGATGAAACCGCCGTGGTTCTTGACAATGCCGTAAGCCGAAGCCAGCCCCAGCCCGGTGCCCATTCCTTTTTCCTTGGTTGAAAAAAAAGGCTCGAAAATGCGTTTACGCGTTTCGGTATCCATGCCCACGCCCGTATCGGTGACCGAGAGTTTGACGTAGCGTCCCGGCCTGATGTTGTAAGGTTTGATCCGGGTGTAATGATCGTCGAGTTCGACGTTTTCAATCTCGATGAACAGGTCGCCCCCATCGGGCATGGCTTGCCAGGCGTTTACGAAAAGATTCATCAGTACCTGTTCGATCTGCCCGGAATCGACTTCGACGGACCAGATGTCGCGGGCAAAGACCCGATGAATATTGACTTCCCTTTTGGTGCGTCCGAAAATCTCGCTGGCCTTGTTGACGATGCTGTTCAGGTTGCAGGGCTTGACGATGTACTTGCCACCCCGGGCGAAGGCCAGCAGCTGGTTGGTCAACTGGGATCCGCTTTGCACGCAGCGCTCGATGCTCTGCAGGCTTTCCTGCAGGGGGCCGCCGCCTTCGGCCTCCAGATTCATGACCGAAACATTGCCTTGAATCCCCATCAGCAGATTGTTGAAATCGTGCGCGATGCCGCCGGCCAGCGTCCCGATGGACTCCATCTTCTGCGATTGGTAGAACTGCTCCTCCAGTTTTTTCTGAAGCGTGACATCGCGGATAAAATTCAGTGTCGCCGCTTCACCGTTCAGTTTGATCAAGATGGAGTTGAGCTCCACCCAGATCGATGCACGGTGCTCCCCCTCTAAACGGAACATGAGCGAATACGGCAGCTCCCTGCCTTCGAGCCGGCGCTGGTACCATTCGATGACCCGATCCCTTTCGTTGGGATGGATGCATTTGGCCAGTGCGGCACCGCTGGGCTGGATCGCAAGACGGTTGAAAATCTCCTCGGCCTTAGGGTTGGTAAATTTTATCTGATCGTCCTGCAGAATAAAAATGGCCTCGTTGGCGTTCTCCACGAGCAGACGGTATTTCTCTTCGGACTCGCGCACCGCCGCTTCCATGCGTCGTCGTGCTTTGACTTCCAGGCGAATCTTGGCCCCCAGCGTTTGAAGACGCGTGGTGTTCTGGCGCAAACAGTTTTCTAATGCCTCTTTACGGCTCTGCAGGGTCTGTCGCAGCCGGCGCTTGGCGTGACGGACCTGCCAACTCAGGCCAACGGCGATGCAAAGGAGCACCAGAGAAATGACACGCGCAACAGAGGCATAGAAGGATGGGCGGCTTGATGCTGCAGGCGATTCCGATCCGTTTATAAAATAGATGAATCCTGTATCCAGCGACTCGAAAGCGACCGCCGCCAGAACAACGGCGATCAGCAAGGTCTCTCTGGAGGGCCTTCCATTCAGCATACAATTCCCTTAAAATCGAACGATCGGCACAGCTTCGACTCGACGCGCGATGGATCTCACACCAATCTTGGACTGCTCATCGCGGTCTCTGATTGGAAGTCCGGTGCACATGTGATCCGCTTTACAGAAATGGCTGTCACTCCTCAACCATCTCGATCTCGACGCGGCGGTTTAAAACCCGCCCCGCAAGGGTCTCATTGGTTGCTATTGGATTGGCCGGCCCTAAACCGCGGGCCACGATCCTTTCAGGATTGATCCCCTTGCCCACCAGGAAACTTTTTATGATATTGGCCCGGAATTCAGAGACTTTAAAATTATAATGCAGGTTGCCACCGGCGTCCGTGTAGCCTGTGATGCGAACCGGCACATTGGGCCTTATCTTGATGACCCCGGCCAGCTCGTCGAGTTCGCGCAATGTGTCATCATCCAGTTCATTGGAGTCGATTGGAAAATAGATGATCAGTTTTTCCGGCAGAGGAAACTCTGAAATCGTCGTGTCCAATGCAGCGTCTTGCTCTTCGAGCGTTGGAATGTCCTCTGATATCGCCGCCTGTTCAGAAGGCCCGCTTTCTTCAGCATCGAAGGGGAGCGTCTCCGGCAGGTGTTCACCGCCATCGGCGGCTGTATCATCCGGCATGGCCATCACAACATCTTGCTCAACGATGGTGTCGTCTTCAGAGGTGAGCGGCACGCCCCGGCCTTCATCGTCGCTAGCGTCACTCGTCGTCGGCTGATTTTCCGAACCGCCATCGGTCACCACGACCCCACCGGTAGCCGAGGCCGCCGTGTAGGGGCGATCGCGCAGGGCGAAGGATAGAAGACCGGCTATAAAACATAACAATCCGAAAATGATAAGCAGCAAGGTCTGGCTCGAGGTTGCTTCGAGTTTGGGCGGCGGAGCAGGAGGCAAGGGTGTCGCTTGTGCGGGCGCTGGCTCCCGAGGGTAGGCGAGTGTTTCGATTGCCGGCGGGGCCGAACTTTGGGGCGTCACAAGCTTGATTCTTAATTCCTCGGCGCATTCGCGTACGGTGTCGCCAGCAACTTGCCGGGCACCCTGAACAAAAGCCGTCAGCAGGGCATGGTCGCAAATGATATTGATCAGTCGCGGGTAGCCTTCGGAGAAGTTATATATATCGTGAACCGCTTCGGCCGTAAAAATTGGTTTTTCGCACCCCGCCACTGCCAAGCGGTAACGAATATACTCCATCACTTCGTGCTTTTCCAGCGGATCGATATTGTAATTTATCGTAATGCGCTGGCGCAGAGGACGATTGCGCTGCTGTAAGATGATGTTGTTGAATTCGTTTTGGCCGACAAAAAAAATGTTAATAAGCTTTGTGTAGTCTTTTTCGATGTTCGATAGTAGACGGATCTCTTCAAGTAGATCGGAATTTAAGCGCTGCGCTTCATCAATGATTAGAAGAACCTTTCTCTTCTGCTCTTCATTCTGGAGCAAGAACTTTTTAAAAAAATCCAAAAATTCTTCTTTGCTCTCAAATTCCGTATTAATTTTAAATGACTTGGCAACGTAGCGATAAAAATCCATGATCGACAGACCCGGATCCGGGACCATTGCAACCAGAGTATCATCGCCCAGGGAACGGAGCAGCGCATGAATTAGCGTGGTCTTCCCGGTACCGACATCACCGGAAAGTAGCAAAAATCCCCGGTTATCAAATATGCCATACCTCAAGATGGCTAACGCCTCTTTGTGTTTACTACCCAGCCAAAGAAAGCGTGGATCCGCGCTTATTTGAAAAGGCTTTTCTTTCAGACTAAAATGATCGAGATACATGGCTTTATTCAAGGGCAGATGGAATCCAGAATGCTGTCGGGAGTTTGAATTACGTTCCGCTTTGCGAGGCCCACAAGGCCGATTGCACGCAGGTCGTTTTCTTGATAAGCACCGCTATCTGTTGGCTTGAGGGCTATTGGCACGCCTGTACCAAAAGCACGATAATCGTGTGGAGGTAGCATCCTAAACGACGCTCCTGTCGATTCTCTCAAAATTTGGGCGGCAAGCTGCTTTCGCTTCCTCTGCTGAATTTTAAATTCGTTGTTGGCAGAAACCCCTGGACTTACTCAGGCACGATTCGGACGGCCCTGACAATCGTTAGCTCCAGGCGACTATGTGCGAGCATGTCGTCTATTGTCGAATTGGCGAATTCCCGCAATATTATTGTCCGTAAATCCGTTATCGCAACCACCCGTTATCCCCAGGTCATATCTCTGACAGGAGTTTTTCGGCAGCGGCCCTCTCCGCAAATGACTGGCTCGTGTTCAGAGCCTTGTGAAGCTCGGCGCGCGCCTTTTGCGGCTCGCCCTTCAGATGATAGGCCAGGCCGAGGTGGTAGCGCACAGTCGGATTGTTTTCGAGTTTGGCGACACTGCCCTTAAATTCCAGAATCGCGCTGTCGATAAGCCCCTTGCGGAGATATACAAGCCCCATCGTGTCCATTACCCCGGGGTCATCGGGAAGTTTCTCCTTGGCGATGCGCGCGTAATTCAGCGCCTCGTCAAGGCGTTGATTATTCTGGGCCAGCAGATAGGCCAGATTGTTGGCCGCCGGTGCGAATTCGGGATCGATTTCCAACGCTTGACGATAATGCCTCTCGGACCGGTCCGCTTTCTTCAACTGTTCGTAGATCGATCCCAGGATGGTGTGCAATCCGGGCTGCTTCGGGTCCTGAGCCAGCGCGGCTTCATACTGCGCAATGGCCTTTTCAGTCTGGTTACGACGCATGTACATACCTGCCAGGGCAAAATAGGTCGGCATAAAATCAGGATCGGTTGCCATGGCCTGACGGTACACCATCTCGGCCTTGCCGTACTGCTCCATGGCCTGGAGGGCGTCACCTTTGAGACTCTGCAAAACGGCTCGGACACGATTATTGTCCCCGGCTTTAGCCATATGAATATCGCAGCGGGCGACGATGTCGTCAAAACGCCCCTGACGACCCAGAATGCTGGCGCTCTGCCGGATCGCCTCCAGCATGCCGGGATCCAGCGCGAGCGCTTGGTTAAAATGTTTTAGGGCCGCTTGCGGATCACCCTTGACATCACGAAGCAGTCCCATGCGGAAATGGCCCTCAGGATTCCGCGGATTGATTTGAATCAATTCAGCGAAATGCTCTTCGGCTGCCGTCGTATTCTGACGGATGAGAGCCACATTGCCAAGAATCAGGGTAGCACCATAGTTCCCGTTTTGAATTGCCAGAACCTCGCGGGCCTCTCGTTCCGCCCCATTTAGATCTCGCTCTCCATAGTTTATTTCGGCCATCAGCAGGCGCGCCTGTGGCTGACGGGGAGCCAATTCAATGGATTTTGCCAGAGCCGCGCGGGCGACCTTGGGCTCGCCTATTCCCAAGTGGGCCAATGCCTTGAAATAGTGAGCCCGCGCTGTGTTGGGCTCCTTCGCGATCAAGGCGTCCAAAAGCGGCAGGGCGTCGGCATACTGACTCTCCGACACGAGCAATTCCGCTTTAAGCTGGCGTGTCGGGGCATGGTTGGGACGCTTTTTAAGAATGTCGTCGATGATGCTCTGCGCCGCCTTGGTTTGACCGCCGGCCAGGTAAAGGCGAGCCACGCGGTTATTGATCACCGGGTCATTCGGAGACAGTGCCAGCGCTCTTTCGTAGGCCCGTAGTGCTTGATCAGGTTGGTTGCGGCTTTCATGCAAGGCGGCCATAGCGAGCAGAGGTTTACTGTTCTCCGGAGCGGCCGCTACGGCCTTGGCCAGGACTGCTGTGGCACGGTCAAACTGCCCCTTGCGGATGAGGAAATTGGACTTGGTGATATAGAGTTCCACTTGGTCGGGGAAATCGGCAATGGTAGCGTCAATCGTTTCCAAAGCGGCCGCATCCTGTCGGTTGAAGGCGTAAAAGCTGAACAGGGCCAGCCGGGGTTCGAGGGTTTCGGGGGAAGCCTGGTTGGCGGCAATGAGCGTCTGCTCACTTTCCGCGGACCGGCCTAGCTGAGATTCGATACGCGCCTTGCCCAGATAGGCGCTGACCCGCTCGGGGTCTAATTGGATTGCAAGCTGGTATGCGGCCAGCGCCTCCTCAAGTTTGTTCTGGCGGACATGAAGACCCGCCTGCAAAAGCAGGGCTTCGGTATTGTTCGGGTCCGCGGCTAAGACGCGAACCACTTTTTCCTGAGCTTCGGCATCCTTTCTTTCAAGAAACTGGAAAGTCGCGAGTTTGATTTGAGTGTCAAGATCGGCGGGGTCCAGTTCGGCCGCACGTTTATAAGCATTGTAGGCGCCACGAATATTGCCGAGTTTGAGGTGGGTTTCGCCCAGTTTTTTGTGCGCCGCCGTTAGACCGGGATCGATCTTTATCGCGTTTTTATATTCAATCTCGGCACTGCGGAACTTTCCCTTGGAAAAGTAGACATCACCGCTTTCGATGAAAGCCTGCTTTTTTTCCTCATCGGAAGAACAACCGAATATGGGAGCGAACAAACCAACTAAAAGCAATAACATTAGGACGTTGCGGCACATTTACAACCTCCCGTTAACAAACTAAGAATTGATTGCGCCATTACTGTTATCAAGGGATAAAAATTTAGCACAATATCACCGCAAAAAGAAGCTGGTTGCAAAATTTGGTAGAGTGTACTATTTTATACAGATAAAAAAAAGCTATTTTTTTTAGCATTTTACCACTTGACAATCATATTAAACATCAGATCGGTGGGGTCTGTAGATTTCGCTGTTATTGCCGGTCCAATTAGCCCGCCGCTACTATGGTGTTTAAAGCTTAATTCTATCCGCCGTGGATATAAGGGAATGAAAATCAAAAAAATATCGACCGAAAGCCTGGTTGAAAGACTCAATGAAATTTCCAGTTGGGTATCATCCAGCCAGGATCTGGAACAACTATTGGAACTGATCCTGGAAACGGCGACCGGCATATTGAACGCGAAAGCCGGCTCCATCCTGCTGCTGGAAAATCGAACGCAAAACCTGGTGTTCAAAGCCACGACCGGCGAAAAAAAACAGCAGCTCAAGTCATTCACCATCAAGCTCGGACAAGGTATCGCCGGACACGTGGCCCAAACCGGCAGCCCCATCCTCATTGAGGATGTTGCCCGTGATCCGCTGTGGGACAATTCCATCAGCCACAGCCTGCGATTCGAGACCCAATCAATTGCCTGCGTGCCCATGAAAATCGGCAAGGAGGTCATCGGTGTGCTCGAAGTGATCGACAAGATCGACGGCACACCACTGCACGTGTCGGACCTGGAGCACCTTAGTGTTTTTTCGGAGGTTGCCGCCCGGGCCATCAAAAACGCCAAACGGTTCGAAAGGGTCCACCGCGAGTACCAGGACCTGCGCGAAGAACTGGCCTCCAAACACCAGATAATCGGCAAAAGCCGGGCCCTGAAACGCATATCTACGGAAGCGTTGAAAGTGGCCAATTCGAATACCAGCACCCTGATTCTGGGTGAAAGCGGCACCGGCAAAGAACTGCTGGCCCGGCTCATCCACCGGGCCAGCCCGCGTAAGGAAGGGCCGTTGGTCGTACTGAACTGTGCGGCCCTTCAGGAAACCCTGCTGGAGGCCGAGCTCTTCGGTTATGAAAAAGGTGCGTTCACGGGAGCTCTGAAACGCAAAATCGGCAAGTTTGAATTGGCCGACGGCGGAACGATTTTCCTGGATGAAATCGGTGAAATGAGTGCCGGCATGCAGGCTAAACTGCTGCGGGTGCTCCAGGAGGGTGTTTTTTACCGCGTGGGCGGCAACGACTCGATCTCCGTCGACGTTCGGGTGATTTCGGCCACCAACCGGGATATCAACCAGGAAGTCAAAGATGGCCGTTTTCGCGAGGATCTCTTCTATCGCCTCAACATCGTCACCATCCAAATGCCTTCGCTGCGGGAGCGCAAAGAGGATATAGCCATGCTGGCCGACTACTTTTTAGATGAATTCCGCCAGGAACGCGGTCTTCCCAACCTGCAGTTATCGGACCAGGCGATCCAGCGCATGCTGAAATACGATTGGCCCGGCAACATCCGCGAGCTGCGCAACGCCATCGAGCGGGCGGTGGTCATGGGCGACGGCCAGAACATCAGCCCTGAAGATCTGCCGATCTTCAACTCCCAGACCTGCGATACCGGGCTTGAAGTGGGCTTGACGCTCAAAGAGGCCCTCAATCGATTTAAAAAAGAGTTCATCATGCTCAACCTGGATCATACCGACGGAAATCGCAGCAGGGCGGCCAAACTGATGGGCATTCAGCGCACGTATCTATCGCGCTTGATATCAAAATATGAACTGCGCTGAGGGCAATCCCTCGCCAATCCGAAACAAACCCGCCGGAAAAAACGGGGCCGGCGATTTTAATCACGGCCGCCGCTTCGTTCAAAGCCGCTAGGCACCGGTCCCTAACAGCCGCATGCCGCTCAAGCGAATATCCGCTTTAGCGGCGGATATTAGTACGGGGTCGCCTGGGGTCGGCGTTGGCTTGAAGCTGTGCAATGGTGGCTGTATACATAATAGCCTTGGCACCCCAAAGAGCCGCCGGCGTCCATTCGCCGAACAACCGGCTGCATCGCCCCTCCCGTACGTTTTACCGCCACCGTGTTGACTTCGCCTATTATTTATACTTTAAATCCAACAAAGGGATTGACTAACCGTCTAAAAATTCAATCTTTTTCATAATACAACCCGTTGGGCGACCCGTGCCGGCGTTGACAATAGCCATTACCAGGCGATGGCCTTGCCGACGGACCACACCGGTGACTTGCAGGTGGATGGCGCCGTCAATGAGCGTCACCCCGCCGTGGGCAGCCGTTGGCTGTGGGCACCTTACGGCGAATACGACAATGCCGGCCTGGAAAGCTCTGAACGTAAACGAGAGCGGGAATTACCACACACCATGCCATCCTATCGCTGCACATTCATGACCCCGCAGGGAAGCTACGAAACCCGGGCGTTCACCGCCGTATCCAAAGCGGACCTGAAGTGGCGCCTGGAGCAGGAGGGGCATTTCATCTACAAAATCGACCGCAAAGATCGCGTCCACTTTTCGTTTCCCAAAGCGACTGCGCGCAAGATTAAATTACGAGATTTCTTCTCCTTCAACAAAGAATTCGCCGTATTGATCCGTACGGGGCTACCCATTGTAAGCGCCCTCGATGCCATCACCGCCAAAAGCAATCCATCGGAGCTCACCACCATTCTTCAACAGGTCCGCCATGATGTTTCGACCGGCGAGTCATTGTCCGAGGCCTTTGCCAAATACCCGGTTCATTTTTCAGGCCTGTATGTCTCGGCCCTTCAGGCCGGCGAGAGAAGCGGCAACATTCCCGACGCCCTTGAGAAGCACACGGAATACCTTAAAAACGTGATGGCCCTGCGCCGCAAGCTTGTTACCGCATCGGTCTATCCGCTGATATTGTCCCTGGCTGCAGTGGGCGTCCTGCTGCTTCTCCTCATTTGGGTTGTACCGTCTTTCACCCAGACGTACTTCGAATCGGACACCCCGCTTCCGGCCATGACGACGCTTTTGATTGCATTCAGCAATCTGATACGGGCGCATTTTCTCTATCTCGTTCTGGCAAGTTTGGCCCTATTTGTCGGGTTCCGACTGGCCCTGCGCCAGGAAGGGTTTCGGTTGCGCTTCGACCACCTTCTTTTGTACCTTCCATATACGGGCCGTATCTACAGGAGCTACGCCACGGCCATGTTCACGCGCACCGTCGGTATGATCCTGAGCGCCGGTGCAACCTTGCTCGAGGCCGTGGACCTTGCCGCGGGCGCACTCAACAACCGGTTTTTACATTCGCAGATGACCGCCGTCGTGGTCCGTATCACGGAAGGCCACGGCTTCTCCGAAGCCCTGGAGGAAACCGGCCGGTTTCCCCACCTGGCCGTGCGCATGATCGCCGCCGGCGAGAGCGGCGGCGAACTGGAGCAGGTGCTCAACGATGCCGCCGATTTCTATGATGATGAGGTTACGGTCATGCTGACCGCCCTTTCCGCCGCCATCGAACCCGCTTTGATGTTGCTGATGGGCCTGCTTATCGGCTTTATCGTGCTGGCCATGTACCTGCCCATATTTCAGATGGCCGGTACAGTGTTTTAAAATTGATGATTTTTAAGGCGGGAAAACCGATTCGGCCACTGGTTTTCGCAGATCAACACGGATCAAGGCCGATCAGTCGCTGATCGGCATGCAACCAATGAAAGGTTCTGATAGCGGTCCAAGATGAGGCGCCCAAACCCGGAGGAACAAGGCGTACTTACTGTGCGCCGCAATAACCAAAGGCGCCGGGAAACGCCCACGAAATACGAGAGGTTTCGATATCGGCCCAAAGTCAAGGCGCTCAAGCTCTGAGGAACGAGGCGTACTCATCGTACGCCGCAGTGACGAAGGGAGCCGGGCATGGCCGAGATTGAGCCGATAGCGGAACCGCCTCAATTACTTTATGGCACCAAAGGCATATAAACAACTTCGCTTCGGCGACTGGGCGCTCAAACTGGGATTCATGACCCAGGATGACCTCAAGTACATCCTCTCCAAAAAAAACATCTCCAAACAGATGATCGGACAGTTGTGCCTGGAAGAGGGCCTGATCGACGCAGAGGATCTGGCCCAAATCATGGCGGCCCAGTTTTCCTACCGGTATGTCAAGCTCAACGGCAGGATTCCACCGGCGCTGGTGAATCTGGTGCCGCTGGACCTGATGGTCCGCTATAAATTTATCCCCTACAGAAAGCGCGGCGATCAGTTGACCATCGCCATGGCCGAGCCAAAGCATCTGCTCAAACTGGTGGACGAATTGGAAATGTTGACCGATCTCGAGGTTTCCGCCGTAGTCGCCAGCGAAAAGAATATTCGCCGGGCCATCAACCGCCTCAAGAGCTCGCGCAACATCATCGATACCGCTCCCGATCAGGTCCAACTCGCCGTTGTCAAAGAGTCCGACAAGGGCGAGTATACCCTCAGTGCCGAAAAAGTGTCCGCGGAAGAAAGCCCCATCGTCAAGCTGGTCGATTCAACCATTCTGGATGCGATCAACAAACGCGCCAGTGACATTCATATCGAGACGACCACCAAGGGCATTATCATCCGCTACCGTATCAACGGCATGCTGCACCAAGCCACCAACCCCATCGATGTCAAACACCAGAGCCCGATCATCTCCCGCATCAAAGTGATGTCGGAGCTCGACATTTCGGAAAAGCGCATTCCGCAGGACGGGCGCTTCAAACTCAAGGTCGCGGAGCGGTTCATCGATTTCCGCATCTCGATTCTGCCCACCATTTTCGGCGAAGACGCCGTCATTCGCATCCTGGATCGTGAAAGCATTGCCGGGCGGCGCGGCGATTTCCGCCTCGACGCCATGGGCTTTGCCGAGTATGAATTGTTGCGCATGCGGCGCATGATCAGCGCGCCCTACGGCATGTTTCTGATGACCGGTCCGACGGGCAGCGGCAAAACAACCACGCTTTATGGCGCCCTGTCGGAAATCAACCACAAGGATACCAAAATCATCACCATCGAAGATCCGGTCGAGTACCAGCTGGAGGGCATCGTCCAGATACCGGTCAACGAGAAAAAAGGCTTAACATTTGCCCGCGGGCTGCGTTCGATTCTACGCCACGATCCGGATAAAATCCTCGTGGGTGAAATCCGCGACCCCGAAACGGCACAGATCGCCCTGCAGAGTGCGTTGACCGGCCACATGGTGTTCACCACGGTGCATGCCAACCGCTCCTTCGATGTGATCAATCGCTTCACCCACATGAATATCCAGCCCGATAACCTGATGGCCGCGTTGAACTGCATCGCCTCCCAGCGCCTGATCCGCACCCTCTGCGACTGCAAGTTGCGCTACACGCCGGACGAGGCCGAATTGCTCGAGTCGGGCCTGTCTCCCAAGATGGTTAAGGGGTATGAATTTTTCACCCCCAAAGGCTGTGAGCGCTGCCAGGGCACTGGCTACCGGGGACGCAAGGCCGTGGTTGAAATCATGGAGATGAACGATGAAATGCGTGAAATGTTCATCTCCCGCGCTGCCATCACCCGAATCAAGCAGATGGCTCTCGAGTCCGGCACCATATTTTTGAGACGCGCCGCCCTGCAGGAAGTTTTCAATGGCGTGACAACCCTACGCGAGGCTAATCGCGTCACGTTTGTGGAAATGGATGAATAAATCGTGAGATGGTTGCCGAACAGATACCGGGCCGGTTTTGAAATCAGCCCCAAAACACTCAAGATGGTTGTACTCGAGAGGGGCAAAGCGAACTGGCAGCTGGTCCACTGGGCAAGTGCACCGTTGCCCGAAGAGATCCTCAAACCGGCGTTCAAGTCCCCCAATATCGTCCAGCCGGATGTTTTCAATCAGACCTTTCAGGCGCTGTTGGCGGACTGCCCGCACAAGATCGCCACTGCCGGGCTATCGCTGCCGAGCGAGATCGTCCGCATTCTGATGCGCGGCTATCCCAAGCTGCCCGGCACGCGCGCCGAGACCGAAAAACTGATCACCTGGAGTCTGGAAAAGTCCTTTCATTTTCCCATCGAGAATACCTGCGTTTCCTACCAACCCACCGGGCGCGATGCGGACGGCAATGAAATGCTGCTGGTCACCATCGCCATGAAGGACGTCATTCAGCAATTCGAAGCGCTGATGGCCAGCTGCGCGGTCGATACACGGGTCGTCCGGCCGGCCAGCATCAATCTCTACAACTTTTTCGCCCCGCTGATATCGCGCGAAGGAACGTTCGCCTTCCTGGGCCTGTTCGACAATTATTTTAATTTTATGGTATTTGACGACAACGACCTCATGTTTTTCCACGGTGTGAAGCGCGGCTTTTCGGATTTGCAGTTCTTCCAGGATGTGGACATGACGATTCAGCACTATCTCGACACCAATCCCGGCAAACGGATCGAGCGTCTGAGCATCGGCAGCCAGGTCGGCTACCACGATGAACTGCTCGAAGTTCTGGGAAACCTGATCGACATTCAGGTAATCGTGCTGAAAGAGCACCAACTGATCGATTCACCTTTCGATCACAAGCACCCTCTGGAACGGCTCAAGCTGTCTTCATTTGCTTCCGCCATTGGGGCGGCCCAGGGGTTAGCGAGGACCTGAGCGTAATGCTGCTTGACCAGATCAATCTCACGACCCGCGAACGCATCGACTATCGCATCCGCTATCTGCTGTATGGCGCTACGGTCGTGTTCATTGCCGCTATTTCGCTGGCCAACCTGGTACAAGGCTATCAGTTGTACCGGGATCGCGTGGACTACCAGCGCAAACTCACGGCCCTTCAGGAACAAATCCGTAACATAGAAGCCGCGGGCGGCGGCAATCGTGCAATCAAACCCAAGATTTATGAGGCTCTGATGGACCGGGGCCTCAAAGGCAACCGGCTGATCGCCCTCGACCGGTTTCCCTGGGTCAAGGTATTGGATGCGCTTGAGAAAGCCATTCCGGATGCGGTCATCATCGATTCGTTCCAACCGGCCGCTGATTTTATGCGAATCAACCTTGACGGTCGCACCGAATCACTCGAAAAGCTGGTCGATTTCCAGAAAAGTCTGGAAGACGCCGATCTGTTTACATCCGTTGTTCTGGAAAATATGGGCATCGGCAAAGGCGGCCAGGATGAGGGCCAGGGCAATTCCAGCTACCGCACGGCCTTTAAACTGCGTTGTCGCCTGCGGCTGGAGCGGGTTTTGCCGAAAGAAGACCATGGTGCACTCTGGCTGGTGCTGCAGCAGACCTCCCCCGAGAGATAAATCGAATTGCGGCTGAAGAAAAAAGAGAGACACACACAATGCCTTGGGCTCTGCTTATCGATCTGCTGAAATCGCATCGGAACTACTGGTTGCTGTGCGTCGGTCTCATTTTGATCAACCTGCTCTTTTATCTTTTTTGGGTGACGGGCGAGCGCGATCAGATCAATCGACTGCAGGAAAGTTATCAGACCCAACGCAATAGCCTGAAAGAAATCCGCAAACGGCAGATCAAGGCCACACGCTATGCTGACCACCTGAAGGCATGGCAACAGTTTGTCGAAATCGTCGACAACAAGATTGCCTTTCCGGACCGGTTAAACGCCTTGGAATCGCTCTTTCGCCGCAACAATTTGGATCCGGCGGGTTTACGTTTCAAGTCCGAACGCGTGGCGGGGTTGCCGCTGGTCAGGTTCGTCAGCGCCATCGAAGCCACCGGAGACTACGACAATTTGAAAGCCCTGTTAAATGGCATTCGGCAGATACCCGGCCTTTTTTGCATCGAACGCCTGTCGATCACCAAGAACCGCAAAGCAGGCCAACTCATCCTCAAGATGGAACTGGCCGCTTACTTCAGGGAAACCGCTTTGCCGGATGCGCCAAAGACTTAGCCAACTCCCATGCGCGCTGAAGCGATGACGCCTCCGGGAACGCGACGGAGGCATCGGCGACAGCTTCCCAAGCGGATGCGTTTCGCCGCATGTGGGACGACAAACGTACCGAAAAACCTTCAGAGCTATTGTATCTATGGTTTTGGATAAAAAACAAAAATTGCTGATCGGCCTCGCTGTGTTGCTGGCGCTCGCATTGATCTACCGTCTGGCCACCCCCTACCGGCAACCCACCGTTGCCGCGCTGACCTATGGCCGTACGAATCCGATTGCAGCCCCCCCTGCCAATGCGACCGAAAGTGATGGTGCCCGCCCACCGACCAAAATCCAAACCACGCTGCTGACGGCTCCGGCAACACTCGAATCAATGGTCCTCCGCGATCCCTTTCGCCGTCCGGCACCGCAAGCCGCACTCCAACCTTCGGAACAGAGCCCCGAAACGCTTGAGGACCCACCGCTGACACCGGATGAACACGCCAGGGAGCAACTGGGCCGCTTTAAAGCCTTCGGCACTTTTTCCCAAGGCGATCGCACGTCCCTTTTTCTGCAACGGGGCAAACAGGTGCTCGTGGTCAAAAACGGCGATCGGATTGACGGAAGGTTTACCATCGAATCCATTGACGGACGCGTTGTCCTGGTCACGACCCCGGATGTCCTGGAGCCGTTCCGGTTCGAATTCGAGGAATTGCCGCCCGACGGCAGCCGACCATTTGCGCGTTCTTCGGCATCGGGGGACGGACTCGCCCCTTCCCGCAGCCCAAGCGACATCGCACCAGAGGAAAGCGAAAGCGAGTTCCCGGAAGATGATGATTTCGAGGAGGCGGATCCCGAGGCCGACGAGGACCTTCCCCCACCGGAGCTGCCCGATCCCCCGCCGGTCGACGATCCGGCACCGCCGTTCGTGTCGTCGGGTTCCCCTTCCCGGAACTACCTTCCGGGGACCAAACCGCCGGACAATAACCGCCCGGACGCTCCGTAAGCGATTTAATGGAATTACTACCCCCACATCTTGTGGTCACCATCGCCACCACTATCGCCTATCTTGTAGCCGGGCATCAATACTGAAAAAATTTCGGTTATTCTTCTCTGAAATCGGCAAAAATACCGCTCATGACTGGATTTCGTGGATCATTGGTGCTATATGTTTCAAATAATTAAGTTAAATTTATTACTGCCCTTAATTTAGTTCCGCGATCTACGTGCCGTCCAGGCATAATGGTCGCGACGACTATAATGACCGCAGGACCCATACAAATGCTGCCGCGTAGACATACGGCTGTCTTCTTCGCCCTTTCGATTGCGATCCTGACCTTTGCCCTGATCAACGGGTGCACGCCGGATACACGCTATCTGCGCGAAGGTCATCGTTACGCCGATGCCGGTGACTGGGACAAAGCCGTGACGTTCTTCCAAAAGGCCAATGAAGACAATCCTGGCGACACCGAGATCACCCTCATGCTGCGCCGCTCGAAGTTCAAGGCTTCGCAAATGCACCTGGAGCGCGGAAGAGCCTATCTACAACAGGGACTCTTCACCGAGGCTATGAAAGAATTCCAAATCAGCATGGCACTCAATCCTGCCAATATGCCGGCCTCCGAACTTTTCGCGGAAGCCCAGAATAAACGTGATGCGCGACACCACTATAAACAGGGGCGCAATTTTCTCAAAATCAAGAAACACGGTCAGGCCTTGGAGGCTTTTCAAAAAGCGATCGAACTGGACCCGGCTTTCGAACCCGCAAGCAAAGCCCTGTCCTACTGGGAGCAGGAAAAGAAGAAAACGGTGATCGACCGACCCGGATTCAAAGCCGATACACCTGTGTCCTTTAAATTCAAAAACACACCGATTGTAAATGTTTTCGAAGTTTTGACCAAGCTTTCCGGCATCAACTTCATTTTCGACAAGGAAATGCCGAACAGCAAGGTGACCATGTTCATGACCGATGTCTCCTTCGACCGCTTTATCGATGTGCTTCTGCGCACCAACGACCTGAATACTGTCATGGTGGATGAAAATACCATGATCATCTACCCGAATACGCCTCAGAAAGCTAAGGAATACGAAGACCTTCAGATTAAAACCTTCTATCTTTCCAATCTGGAACCCAAGAAGGCGGTAGGACTGCTGGCAAAAATTCTTAAAAGCAGAGATATTATCGCCAATGAAAATCTCAATGCCGTCATCATCCGCGGCACCAAGGAGATCATCGAAATCGCTTCGCGCATTATCGAAGCCAACGACGGCAAACCGGCCGAAGTGCTACTGGATGTCGAGTTTCTCGAAGTCACCCAAGAACTGCAGGAGAACCTGGGCCTGACCTTCAATGAAAGCATCACGATCGGCATCGGGGAGTCCAGCGAACAGCCCAGTGAAGATACCGATTTTGTTAATAACCTTTCGCTCTATTCTCTGAGGCGCATCACCCAGAAGGAATTGACCTTATCCACGCCCCAGGCCACACTGAACCTTCTGAAACAGGACGGCGACACGCGCATTCTGGCCTCGCCCAAAATCCGGGTCAAGAATGCCGAGCAGGCCTCTATTCTACTCGGGGAGCGCGTTCCCCTGCAGTCCAACCGGCGGGTAGACTCCAACACGGGTGATGTGACCTTTGATTTTCAATACTTCGATGTCGGCGTCAAACTCGACGCCCAGCCGGTCATCAACATGCATGACGAAGTCACGCTCAAGATGACGCTCGAAGTGAGCGCCATTGGTGCGAACATCAATACGCCCGAAAACCCCCAATTCCCCATCTCGACACGCACGGCCCAGAGCGTGCTGACCCTGCGCGACAGCGAAACCGTTATCTTAGGTGGTCTGATCGACAACAACGAACGCAGGGCCATTCGCAAAATTCCTCTTCTGGGGGATGTCCCTGCCATGGGCAGTCTGTTTGCCAATAGGGACGAGCAAGGGACCCAAAGAGACGTTTTGATGGTGATCACGCCACTGGTGGTGCGCAGTCAGACTATACCCAGCATCGATGCCACCGAGATCTGGTCCGGCAGCGCTGATCGCTGGTCGGTTAAAGCCCCATTCGAAGTCCAAACTGCCCGGGAAAAGCGCTATCGCCAAAGTCCGCGGGAAGGTATTCTCGAAGCCCTGCCCGAAGAGACCCCTTTCTCGGACAGATCGGAACCCGAGAAGCTTCCGCCTTCCCTGGTTACGGTGCCCGAATCCGAAGAACCGGCGCCGGCCGCGGCCGAGCCCGTCGTCAAAGTCGCCCCTACTGTCCAGAAAGAATCGCCCTACGGCACCGGCTGGCCCGAAGATGCAGCCTACAGCATTCATGTGGGCTCCTACCTGGACCGCAAAAAAGCAGAGAAACGCGCCCAGCAACTTGCCGGCATGAACTACCAATGCTTCCTGATCTCCGCGCAGATCCCCCGCAAAGGACTGTTCCATCGCATCTACATCGGCGCCTACGAGGCCAAATCAAGAGCCGAGGACGAATGCCGCCGCCTTCGCGACCGCAAGGAGTTTGCACGCGATATCCATGTGGTCGATCGAGAGTGGGCCATCGGCAGTTGATCACCCCTTGATGACATTTGGATCCATTGTTTCCAGAAAACCCGATGGTCGCGATCAGACATGGGCTGGCAGTTGAGAAACGTTTATGCGTATGGGCAAGAAAGTGCAAATTTCAACCAAATGCATCGTCCGAGAGCCATAAAACAGCGACGCGAGAAGAATTTCGACACCACATGGCCAAGCGCAACCGTATTTCATCCGGCTGCTAACATGCTCACAAGTCGTGGGAAGACCGGTTATCCCTCCTGCCGGCTCGGAACTTTCGACCGGTGTAAAATGGCAGGGGCCAACACGCGCTCTCTCCCTCGAGAGGGTCCTGCCGGGGTCACCCTGATCGAACTCATCATCGCTATGGCCATCCTGGCCATCTTGATGAGCGGGATTTTGCCGCTGTCCTATATGACGTACAAGCGCTCGCGTGAAATTGAATTGCGGCAAAACCTGCGCATCATCCGCAAAGCTTTGGATGAATACAAAAAGCAAGTGGATGAGGGCCGCATCCCCAAAGCCACCGAGGATTCCGGCTACCCTCCGAACCTCGACATCCTGGTCGAGGGCGTGAAATCAGCGGATGCGGTGCCTGTCATCTTGAAGTTTCTGCGGCGCATCCCGCGTGACCCCATGACCGATGGTGGCAAATGGGGATTGCGCGCCTATGCCGATGAACCTGGCAGCTTTCTCTGGGGAGGGCAGGATGTCTACGATGTTTATTCGCAAAGCGATGAGCAGGCATTAGATGGAAGCTACTACCGGGATTGGTGAATATGTTGGGACGACGTATTGGCTTAGAGAATCATCTCCATGTGAAAGAGCGTTCTCTTGAAGGATCCAAGGGGGTTGAGGGTCAAGGATTCGGGTGTTGCTTGGAACTTTGTATCCTTGATTCCTTGAACGCAGGTCCCAACAACCGAGCAAACCACCAATGCAAGATGCAATTTAGGCGGCGAAATACCATCGGCAGAGCATCCGAGCGGGGCTTTACGCTCATCGAGATGTTGATCGTCGTGGCGATCATCAGCATCCTTGCGACCATGGCCATGCCCAGTTTTCAGCGCCAGCTGGTGCGGGCCAAGGAGACCAGCCTGCGGCGATCGCTTTTTATCATGCGCGACACCATCGACCAACATTTTGCTGACCACGGCCGTTATCCCGACACCCTCCAGGACTTGGCCGACAAGAAATACGTTCGCCAGATCCCCATGGACCCATTCACCGGACTCAACGACACCTGGATAACGATTCCCCCCGAAGGGTTCGCCGAAGGCAACGTGTATGACATTCACAGCGGCAGCAACAAGGTCAGTCTGGACGGCACGCCATATAATGAGTGGTGAGGGATTTAACCGCTGATTTTCGCAGATTACACGTAGATAATGCCCAACGCCGGGATATCGCCACTGATTGGCACAGATGAACACGGGTTGATTATCCTTCAGCAGGCATGGACCTACCGGCAATCAGGACATCGATGGGCCCGACATAGCAGCACGCCGCACAGACGGAAGGCAACGCCGAAATAGAGCCGCTATTATTGCAGATGAACGCAGATCTAAACAAAGCAGCCTTGGGCCGACAGGCACGCAAAATAGCGATGCACGTGAAGAATTACCCAAACCCTGGATTGCGTCCGCAAGAAACGCAATGTCACAAGCAAGCCATTGTGGCTTCCCCGGATGCGCTAGGTCAAGGCGGGCAGGTCTTGAGAAACGAGGCGTACATGCTGTTACGCCGCAACGAAAGATGCCGCCCAATGCCGAAATTGCGCATCTGGGGAAGCCACAGCGGTTTTTCGTATATTGGTGTGTTGCTGGCCGTGGCCATCGTCGGTATTGCCATGACGGCTGCCAACCGTTATTGGAGCACCGTGATTCAGCGCGAGCGCGAAGCCGAACTGATTTTTCGCGGCGACCAAATCAGGGAAGCCATCAAGACCTATTACGAGAACCCACCGGAGGGCCAGATTAGGCAGTATCCCCGCACTATCAATGATTTGTTAAAGGATTCGCGCTACCCGCAGACACGCCGTCATTTGCGCCGATGGTATAAGACCCCCTTTCCCGACGAGAGTGATTGGGCCATCGTCCGCGATGCCGGAGGCCGGATCAAGGGTGTCCATAGCACACACCCGGGACGCCCCCTGAAAACGGGTGGCTTCCCTAAAGCGTACAGCGCCTTTAATACGGCCGTCTCCTATGCCGATTGGAAGTTCATATACATTCCCGAAGGGATCTCAAGTTCGGAGGCGGGATGAAAAAACACTCAATCTGAGCAAAAAGCAGCGCTATACCGTTGTAAACAGGATTGATGAGGTGTCGAAATGAAAAAAGTATTGTTTCTATTGGCGATCCTGGTGGCCATGACTCCCGCAGGTATTGTCCAGGCCGACCCCATGAGGGAATTGATTGAAACCCTGGGCAGCGAGTACGAAGCCCTGGTACCGCCCCCCAGCGGTTCCGTGGGTACTGATTACCCCAGCCGCCAGGCGGCCCTGGGCTCCCTGTACACGGCGCGGTCGATCGGCTTGCTCTATTTCCAGAACCAGGAAATGCTGTCCCGGCAGGAAGCGCTTCTCAACCGCTACGACCGGGTTATCGAACAAAATCGTCAGATCATCAGGTTGCTGAAAATCATTTCAGAGCAATCATCGGCCGCCCCTGTCGAGGCTCCTCCCTCGCCGGTGGACAATTCGTCGGGCGGTTACACCGAATAGCAAAGAGACAATCACAATTTTGCAAAAAAAACTTACGAAATGGTATTTATCCGCTTTGGGAGGATCGGACGACTGACGAGACCGTCTTAGGTTGGAATCTGGATATCCAGATCTTTGATTTTGTAGAGAAGGGCCTTGTAGCTGATCTTGAGTATGCGGCTGGCTTTGCTGCGGTTCCACCCGGATTTGTCCAGCACGTAGGAAATGACTTCGCGCTCGACGCGATTTTGGACCGATCGTGATATTTCCTTAAGAGAAATCGCATCGAGATCGATCGCATCGGGATCCAGCCCCACGACGCCACTGAGAATCGGAAATTTACCCGATCCCGGCACCGACCGCGTCATTACGGCCACATCCTGCTGGATGCTAAGCAATTCGTCAATGATTTCATCCCAATTGCCCAGCGCGAAGCCCCGCTTTAAAACGTTCTGCAACTCCCGGACGTTGCCGGGCCAGTGGTATTGACACATTTTGGCGATGATATGGTTGCTTGGGGCGTTGATACGGCCGGCCTGGAACTGATAGGCGTATTTGTTCACGAAATAATCGATCAGCGGCGGCAGGTCTTCAGGCCGTTCTCTCAGGGGCTGAATGAGGATCTTGATGATGTTCAGACGGTAAAAAAGATCCTCTCTGAACTTTTCCTGGCGGATATCCGATTCCAATTCGTGGTTGGTAGCGGCGATGACCCAGGTATCCGTGTGAATTTCCTTTTCGGAGCCCAATCGCGAAAATTCACCGCTTTGAAGCACGTGCAGCAGTTTGGCCTGCAATGCAATCGACATATCTCCGATTTCGTCCAGCAGGAGCACACCGCCGTGGGCCAGTTCGAATTTGCCCCGTTTCTTGCGCTCCGCACCTGTGAATGCCCCCTGCTCATGCCCGAACAGCTCGCTTTCGAGCAATCCATCCGGCAAAGCGGCGCAGTTAATTTTTAAAAACGGCTTTCCGTTACGCGGTGACGCCTGGTACAGGTTTTGAGCCACGACCTCTTTGCCCACGCCACTTTCGCCACAGATCAGAATGTTGAGGCCGGTGTCGGCCACGTGATTGATCAGCTCTCTGATACGTTCGAGGTTCTGGCTGTTGCCAATGAGCGGCGGCGCTTTCTGCAATTTGGTGCTTGGTGGCATTTTGGGCTTTCTTCAAAGCAGGTTGGAAATAATTTTCATACTGGAAAGCGACTTGATGACGGAGCCGGAAATCGTTTTGCCAAGCGGCCTTTGGTTTTCACTTGGACAATAGATCATTGATAAAGCGATCCATGCGGTCCAATTCGATTGGCTTTTCGAGAACCAGATCAGCATGGGCTTCCGTTGCCAGGGCCTCGGGATGCTCGCCCCAACCCGTAATGGCGATGACAGGTGTCTGGGGTGATTTCTTTTTGACCATGGAAATAATAGCGACTCCGCTTATATTGGGCATAACCAGATCTGTAATGACCAGATCAAAACCATCGACATCGTTTTCGAAGGTTTTTAAACCGTCCAGGCCGTTGGACGCCGTAACGACGTTATATTGTTTTTTGGTAAAATATTTCTTCAATGAGCGAAGCACTTCCTCGTTATCTTCAATAATCAGAAGTCTAACAGCTTTGTTATTATCATTCATTGCAACCCTCTTAATGTTTGGCGTTTCAACCCGGTTGACGCGTCGTCAGCCTGAACCCGTGTTTTTTCCTCACAGAATGAAGATGAACAGTTTTTAAGGAATACCTGAATAATGTAATGTAGTTGGCAGATTAGAAATACACGCGCTAGCCCATATCAAGGTGTTTTATATGGAGCGAGCCCGCTACTGTCAAGAATTTTGATAACTTACGGCTATAATTCGTTCCAGCAGAGTTAAGGAGGATGTACAAATTCGAGTACGTTGACCGCCCATGGGAACGTCAACATCGATCATACCGGGACCAATTGGTCTTATTGAAAAAAACGGGTAAATCGGAAACGAATTCTACAAACCGCAAATTTTAAAAAACGGCTGCCATCGCAGGGGGTGATATTGAGCGCCGTAAATTGTCCGCTGGAAGACATTCAGCGTTTACGTCGGGATCTAAACTGTTAAAATTTATACATGGATCGATTATTCTCGAATGAATGATCACTTAATATACAGTCAATGAATAAAGCGGCCAGCTGGAGAGCTCAACCAATCTGAATCGTTGTGACCGGACCTGCGGCCCGGTTGTCATGTGGAGGCCTCAAGCCACAGCCCAATGCTGATTTAGGCCACGGAAGCGCGATATTTGATGGTCAATCCTGTCGGCAACAGCAATCATTGACAGCTGGAAAATCATGCCAGAGTGAAACGCCGATCAGCCACCAGTTGGAGCCCACAAAAGGGTTGTCTCCCTAAAAAATTAGGGCCAACGCGATCAATCGCTAGTGGCGAACAAGCTTTCAAAGCGATGCAAAGGTTTTGTCCTGGTGGTTAATGCTTAACGCTTGTGGTCCGCATCCCCCATCGGCCAAAAACTGGCCGAATCTGTGCGTAAATCGCTTCAAGTGCAGCGAATCATGCCGCGGGGTCTAAAAGCCAATGGACTGAAGGGTTTAGAAACCAATGGCGTGCGGCAAAATCGAATGGTCTGGGGTCGTGTTGCCGCTACTTTTTATAATTTTGAGCTTTTCTGAGATGACTTATATAATTGACTTTGACGACGGCTTATAATATTTTTATAGTATTTTTAATATAATAGGTCAGGCATTCGTATCATGCCTTCCAGATTTGTGTAAATTTTTTCACAAGACGTGGATATCGATAGGCATTTTCAAGGTGATACCTGCAACCACAATCTTGGCGAAAGATGCGCTCTCATCCAACCAATCCAACGTGACACCGCCTAAATAACTATAATCATAAGGTTAAAATATTTTTCAGACCTTTTCTATTTTGTTGAGAAATGTTGTGTTATTAGGTATGTTTCTTGCTGCACACTGTTGCCCGACAAACCTGCTGGCGCCCCATAGGTTTTCAGTGACACTGAAGCTAAAGGCGGCCAGCTCACAAAGAAGCGATAAAATGAAACTTTGCGCTATCGTATAGAAACGGGATGCAAGACATGGAACAAGGAAGTGACTTCGGGTTTCTGGAGCCTAAAAACATACTTCATATTATTTCCAGGCGGAGATGGATCATCATTCTTTCCTTATTGGTTTCGGGGATCACGGGGATCTACCTCGCATTCGCACTCCCCCGGCTCTACACTGCTACCACTATGGTTCTAATTCAAACCCAACGGGTTCCGGAAGATTACGTCCAGTCGCTGGTAACGGAGGCGGTCGGGTTCCGGATCAACGCCATACGCCAGGAAATCATGAGCCGAAACAATATCGAAAAGATTATCGATCGGTTCCAATTAATGGATGAGCCTGGTGACCAATCCGTATTCATTGAAGATAAAGTGACTACCGTCCGCGAACAAATCGAGATCAAGGTTCCCAAAAAACGGCGCTCCAGTCCCAGCGCATTCAGGATTTCCTACAGCGATAAAATCCCGGAGCGCGCGGCCACGATTGCCAATGCAATCGCCGCTATGATTATCGAACAGAATTTGGAAATCCGGGAATCCCAAGCCATCGGCACCAGTGACTTTCTGGAGGATGAACTGGCGGCCATGAAACAGCGCCTGGAAGAAACTGAAAAAGAGCTTTCCAACTACCGCCAGCAATACAGGGGGGAATTGCCCTCCCAGCTGGAATCCAACCTCAGAAACCTGGATCGCCTGCAAAACGAACTTGCCAACAAGGAGGCGGGGCTCAGGAGATCCAGAGAGCGTCTGGTTGCATTGCACAATCAATCCGAGAGTGCTGCATCCCCGGACAGCCAAATTCGCTATGAAGATTACGGCAACCTCAATTATGAACAATTGCAGGCGGAGTTGACCCGTCTCCAGGCGCGCTATACCGACAAACACCCTGATATCATCCGTCTGAAAGAGCTCATTGAAGAATATCATACACGGGAAATCAACGATCCTCGAGGAAAGCGTCGATCCGTGATCGAAACGGAAAAAGAAATAGCGGAATATGAGAAGGTCATTGCCAATTTGCGTCAAAAAATAGCGACTTACAGTAACCGGGTGGAAAATCTTCCCCAAAGGGAACAAGATCTGCTGAGTCTTCAGCGTGATTATAAAAACATGCGCAATTCCTACCAATCGCTTTTAAATCGCAAACTCGAAGCCGAGATTGCCGTCAACATGGAGCGCAAACAAAAAGGCGAACAATTCCGGGTAATCGATCCGGCACGCCCACCTCAAACACCTTCATTTCCCGATATAACGAGACTATTGCTCGTCACGCTTGCCGCAGGGCTCGGACTGGCAGGGGGCATCATCTTTCTTCTGGAGTATTTTTATCAGGTTTTCAGAAGGCCGGAAGAGGTAGAGAACTACTTGGGATTGCCGCTTATAGCAACCCTGCCCGTTATCGCCCGACCTCGCGATAGACTGATCCGCCTTCTGAACGGCACACTCACTGTTCTGGCTAGCGGCATGGTCTTTCTGACCTATACCCTGTTGGGCTCGCTGATATTGATCGATCAGAGCAAACTGACGTCAATTGCCAGAGATATTTTCACGGCCAGCCTTTAGTCTTGGCGCCGACAATACGACATACTTGAGGTGAATACGTTGGGTAAGATATCGGATGCCTTTAAAAAAGCAGAGAAAAGCACCCTCCCCTTAGATGAGCAAAGCCCGGAGGATGAGACCGTCTCCAAACGGGCTGATCATCCGCCGCTCGATCTCAATTCTTACAAACCTCAGGCCGTGGTTGCCCCTGCGCTGAAGACACCCGCAGACGCAAGACAGGGCCCGCCACCATCATTGCGGCAAACGCCAACTCCTGAAGAACGCCGTCCGCAGGCTGTTGCGCCACGCCCAAGGCCCTTGGATGCGCAACACGCCGACCCCAACTTGATCGTATACACCCAGCCGGATTCTTTCGAAGCCGAGCAATTCCGGATGTTGCGAACCAATATCCTGTTCCCCGAAACCGGTAAAGCTACGCGCAGCATCGCCGTCGCCAGCACTTCGCCGGCCGAGGGCAAATCTTTCGTGGCCGCCAACCTCGCGATCAGTATCGCCCAGAATATCGATAAATATGTGCTCCTGATCGACTGCGATATGCGATCGCCCTCGATCCATCAGCTTTTTGGGTGCGGGCCGGTCGCCGGATTGAGCAATTACCTGCTCCACGGTCAACCGTTGCAATCACTTATTCAGAAAACCTTCATCGAACGACTTTCCATTCTTCCCGGTGGCCCTGAACCGCCCAACCCGGCCGAACTATTGTCCTCAGGACGCATGACCGATTTGTTAGGGGAGGTTACACAGCGCTACAGTGACCGCTTTATCATCATCGACACACCGCCAATCCAGTTGACTTCTGAAGCGCAGGCTATGGTCAAGTTTGTCGACGGCGTTTTGCTCGTAATTCGGTTCGGGCGCACCAGCAGATCAACCGTCACCAAGGTTGCCCAGTCGATCGAAAAAGACAAACTGCTCGGAGTTGTCGGAAATTTTGCCGATCGGGGAAAAATATATAAGAACTATGCCGGCAAATATGCGGGATATTATGGACGTTCGCCGAAAACCAACCCCAAAAGCGTTTTGACAGCCAAATAGCGTTAAAGGCACATTACTTATCCGGCGGGCACTGTTTATTTTATAATATTATTAATAGTTTAAGATGATTTGTCCGCGACAGTCACCATGCGGAGCTATGTGCACGCGACATCGCCGTCGCATGCGAATGGGACGATAGCCGAATTCCATTCGCATTTGATTTAAAATTCAACCAAGGGTAGACTATTGTCAGCCCATGCGCAATCAGAACGGTGGGAACCATGAAAACAACCAGAATGTTGGCAGGCCGAGTGCGGTTTACGCTCATCGTTGGAATTGTCTTAGCTCTGTACCTTCCAGCCCTAGCCCAGGCACCTTCCGGCGGGGATTATAAAATCGGCGCCGGTGATGTGCTTGAAATCGTAACCTGGAAAGAAAATGAGTTGTCGCGGAGCGAAGTCCTGGTGCGTATCGATGGCTTTGTTAGCTTTCCGCTGTTAAATGATGTCAAGGCTGCGGGGCACACCCCAATGGAACTGACGGAAAGGATACAGAACGGCCTGAAAGACTATATCGCCAGTCCGGTGGTAACCATCACGGTCAAATCGCCGGCCAGCAAACGCTTTTATATTCTTGGCGAGGTCAGAAGAACGGGCGAATACCCGCTGGTGAAGAATCTGACCGTCCTGCAAGCCTTTGCCGTTGCAGGCGGTTTTACGGAATGGGCCTCGAAGAAGGAAATTATTCTCATGCGACAGGAGGGCGGCCAGGAAAAACTCTACCGCGTCAACTACAAAGAAATTGTAAAGGGAGAGGACCTCGCTCAAAACATAAAGATTCAAGCCGACGACACCATCGTCGTTCCCTAATTGGCTATCATTGTTTTCCTACTCGAGCTATTCGTGCCGATTTCACCTTTAAATTTTAAATGGGGCTTATCATGAAAAATTATTTATTGGGGGTCTCAGCCGTGGTGCTGAGTATGATCTGGGTGATATCTTCCCATGCGGCTGCGCAATTCAATTTTTATCCAAGCGCAAAGGGGTCGGCCGAGTACAATGACAATATCTTTCTGGACGACGAGGACGAAACATCCGACATGATCTATACCACCGGAATCGGCCTGAGGCAGGAAGTCCTCTGGCAGACAGCCGGTGCGATTTTAAATTATGAGCCATCGTATTCCTGGTATCGGGACGAAGGTGACCTCGATGAGTGGCGCCATTTGGTGGAAGCTCAGATTTACAAAGATTATTCCAAGCGGACCCGACTGAATTTGCGCAACACCTACCTCCGGACCACAAGGCCCGCGGATAGATCGGATGAACGCGATCCCGACAACCCCCGGGAAGGACGTCAAATCGAGGCCGACACCAATCGTCGCGGTCGTGAGACCTTTTATACCAATGTCGCAACGGCAAAGCTCGACCACCAATTCGGTGAGCGGGATTCAATCTACGGCGGGTTTGAGTACCGGCGCCTGCGCCAGGTCGAAAGCACCACCCAAGACGGCGATGACAACAATAGCAATGAAAACGACATCTACTCGCCTTCCGCCGGTCTCGAATACTGGTTTACGCCCCAATGGGGCTTCAGTCTGGATGGAAAATATTCCCGCCGTGATTTAAAGGACAATAACGACCGTAATATTGTCGACGGCACCTTTAGATTTTTGCGCAAATTTACGCGCCACCTGGATGGTTTTATTGAATACGACCACTCTTATGTGACCTATGACGATGAAGATCAAAACGCGGACTACCAGGTCTACAGACCCTCCCTGGGCATCCGCTGGCAACTCGAGCGTAATGCCTACGTCCGCCTCGGCGCCGGTTATTACTTTCAGGACGTGGACGACTCCGATAATCCCGATGTCGACAGTAGCAATGAAAGCGGATTTCTACTTGACAGCGAGGTTTTCAGACGCTGGGACTGGCGGCGGGCCAACATCGACCTGCGTACCCTAAGCGGCTATCGGCAGGATGACACCGGCGCGGAGGATAATGGTTTCAATATCTTCTACGACGCCAGACTATCTGGAACTTATGCGTTTTTCAGACGCTTGCGGGGGGAGGCTTTCGTGAACTACCGTTGGAGCGATTTTCCGGACCAGGAAAATGCGCGCACGGACAAGACTCTAACCACCGGTGCTGGCTTACGGTGGTCACCGCTCAAGTGGATGTTCTGGAATCTCAACTACGAACTTCGCGATCGCGAATCGAACAACAGCGAAGACGAATACACGGAAAACAGAGTCATTTTGAGACTAACGATTACCCCTGAGTTGCCATTTCGGTTTGGTGATTGAGCCATCCTGCCGGGCTGACGGCAATTACAGTTGACGTTACCAATGCCCGTGGATGCCGATAAATAGTGTCGTCATATTTTCAATAACTTCCACGCCGCCCATATAAACTATGACTTTTTTAAATCGACATGGATTTAATCCGGAGTGTGGCACAACATGACATGGTATCACGGCCTAACGATGCTTTTAGATGTGGTCTCGGTGTCCGGGTCGGATCGTTCTGGCACGAGTATGACCTTCGTTGGTAAAAGGCTCTTTTTTAGTAATAAAATGAATTTATTTCACTATAATTAAGTTCCTAACCAGTCAATACAAGGCAAACAAAATGCAAGTCCCCTTTCTTGATATTGTCGCTCAGGACAAACCTCTAAAAAACGAAATTCTGAAAGTAATTGATCAAGCCATAGATAAGGCCGATTTCATCGGGGGACCCAATGTCAGCGGGTTCGAAAAGGATTTCGCATCATTCTGCGAAGTGGGCTATTGCGTGGCGGTCGGGTCGGGCACCGATGCGCTTCGATTTGCCTTGATGGTGGCCGGGGTGGGCCCCGGTCATGATGTCATCACGGTTGCCCATACATTCATCGCCACGACCGAAGCCATCTCCCAGGTTGGTGCTCGGCCTGTGTTTGTTGACATCGATCCAAGAACCTGGAACATTGATGTCACCCGGATCGAGAGCGCCATTACCGATCGAACGCGCGCCATCGTCCCAGTCCACTTGTACGGCCAACCAGCCGATATGGAGCCGATAAAAACCATCGCGGCCAAACACGATCTCATGGTCATCGAGGATGCCTGCCAGGCACATGGGGCTCGCTACCAGAGTGAAATGGCCGGGAGCATCGGCGATTTAGCGTGTTTTAGTTTTTATCCGGGCAAGAATTTGGGGGCTTATGGTGAAGCCGGTGCCGTCACCACCCACAGCAGACAAATGGCGGAGCAAATTGCCAAAATTCGCGATCACGGCCAGCGCGTAAAATACCATCACGACCTCGAAGGTTTTAACGGTCGCATGGATGCCATTCAGGCCGGTATTCTTCAGGTCAAACTAAAAAAATTGGCGCACTGGAATGACGCTCGACGACATTACGCTAAGCAATATTCCGAACTGCTAAATTGCAAGAATGGTCTTACGTTGCCGACCGAGCTTCCGACCTGCCGCTCCGTCTACCACCTTTATGTGATCACGGTCGATAATCGTGATGCACTGCAGGCGTATCTTGCCGAAAAGGGAATTGCTACCGGGCTCCATTACCCCGTGCCGCTGCATCTCCAGAAAGCTTATCGCCATTTGGGTTATCAGAAAGGCGATTTTCCCGTCACAGAAAAAGTGGCTGCTGGCCTGATTTCACTACCCATGCACCCCGTGCTAGAACCCGAGCAAATTCAATATGTGATAGACTGCATAAATGAATTCTACCGCTGAGTATAATGCCGTCTTCGGATCTGATTTCCCGGCCGCTGCATTTTAGGCGCCTGACCACAGAACCATCACAGGCAACCAATCTCAATTTCCTTCGTGCGTATATTGTAAAGCCTGTGCTTCGATACCTTTGCGATAAACTTGAGTCGATTTCGCCATTGAGTTTTAGACCTGGTGCTCATATCATCGCTGACGTATTTTTTTGATTTGGATTTAGGGGTATTTCTGTTTTTGAGGAGTATTTAATGATATCGATCGGACTGATAGGCTATGGCTACTGGGGACCCAATTTAGCCCGTAATTTCCATCAAAACCCCTTTATTGAGTTGGCCGCCATCAGCGATTACTCCGCTGAAAGGCGTCAGTTGGCGTCACGGTTGTATCCGACAATTAAAATTCTAAAGGACGCCAAGGATATTATCGACGATCCAAGCATCGATATCGTTGCCATTGCCACGCCCGTATCGACCCATTTTGATCTGGCCAAGCGCGCGCTCAACGCGGGCAAGCATGTCTGGCTTGAAAAACCCATGACGGAAACTGTTGCACAGGGCGAAGAGCTTATCGAGTTAGCCGTCCGCAAAGGCCTTAAACTGCAGGTCGACCATACCTTCGTCTATACCGGGGCGGTTCGAAAAATTCACAGCCTGATCGACGCCGGGGAGATCGGCGATCTGATCTATTACGACTCCACGCGCGTTAACCTGGGATTGTTTCAACAGGACGTGGACGTCATTTGGGACCTGGCCCCGCATGACATCGCCATCATGGATTACTTGATGCCGTTCAAAAAACTGGCGGTTTCAGCCACAGGTTCGGACTATTTCGGCACCAGCATGACCTCTAAATCACTTTTGACCATTTTTATGGCCAACAATGTCGTGGCCCACATTAATGTCAGTTGGGTTTCACCCGTAAAAATCAGACAGACATTGATTGGCGGCACCTCTAAAATGATTCTTTACGACGATACCGAGCCCAGCGAAAAGGTAAAGATCTACGACAAGGGGGTCGAACTCGATTATACCAGGGAAGACTTCTACCGCATCCAGGTGCAGTATCGGGTAGGTGACATGTATGCGCCCAAACTCGAAGATCACGAGGCGCTGGCGCTGGAAACGCAGCACTTTGCCGAATGCATCAACCAGGGCCACGAGCCCCTGACCAATGGGCATGCCGGCCTTGAAGTCGTCAAAGTTTTGATTGCCGCTCAAAAATCACTGCAGCTCAATGGCACGCCCGTCGAGATATAGGGATCTATTGACTCTTAAAACGCTTTTTCTATCATACGATCACTATGGAAAAACGAAATATTGCCCCTACGGTGACATTGGGCCGGAATGTCGTGCTCAACGATTTTATCAACCTGTATGGCTGCCGCATCGGCGACAACTCCAAGATCGGACCGTTTGTCGAAATCCAGAAAAACGCGACTATCGGCCGGAACTGTAAAATCTCAAGTCATTCTTTTATCTGTGAAGGGGTTACCATCGAAGACAACGTCTTCATCGGGCATGGTGTAATGTTTATCAACGATCGATATCCGCGGGCGGCGACGCCTTCCGGCAAACTACAGACTGAAGCCGACTGGAATGTTGTTCCGACCCGTATCTGTCGGGGGGCATCCGTGGGGTCCAACGCCACCATACTCTGCGGTCTCACTATCGGGGAGAAGGCCATTATCGGAGCCGGCAGCGTCGTTGTGAGCAACATCCCGGCAGGTGTAATTGCTGTCGGTAATCCCGCCCGAATCATTAAGCCTGTCAATCTATCCGCAAAGCCCTGAATGGATCGACCAGCTTCTAATTGTACCTATTGGCCGCCATGGATGCATGAGGGTCCAACCAACACCAGTAAGGATGTCGGCGGTTTCAAAATCACATCTGACACCTGATAATGGCGCTCCCGGCATTGCTGGATTCAGCGCCAATCCGAGTTAATCTTCGTGCTTCACGATCTTCTGCGGACAGGGTCCTAGGGTCCCAACCCCACGCCCCCTGTGAGCATATCATCGAATATGCTTCGCTCTTTCATCAGAGCATGCCTTGTTCTCGAACGTGTTCTGAGGTTTTAAAACCGCTTCTAAGAACATTTTCTAACCTGACATGACGTCTCACTCTGCTATAGCGTCCATTCAATGGAGACGATTGCACCTGCCTTGCCTGGTTGTTGCTACCGGGATCGGCGTCATCACCTTCTGGCCCGCAATCGTCAAAATAGGATACGACGTACTGCATCGCCAAGGGAGCTCTCACGGAATTTTTATACCGTTTTTATCAATATATTTTATCTTCTTGAAGAAGAACTTCTTGAAAACCCTGGCAGCCAGCTACTGGTGGCCCGGATTGGTGGCCATGCCGTTTCTATTATTGATATCGCAACTTTTCCCAACATCGATGGAGTTGCAATTTGGCGCCTTTGTCCTGTTCATGGCTCTCGCCGTTGTGGTTTGCCTGGGGAAACAGATCGGCCGCACGGTGCTGTTCCCGATCCTGTTTACCATTTCAATGATTCCGATTCCACGGGATCTATATGACGTTTTGGCCGACATGACACGCCACCTTACATTCAGGGCCGCTTTGAGTGTCTTGCCAATCTTCAATATCCCTTTTTATCAGGAAGGCTGGCTTATCAAATTGCCCAATGCACTGCTGGAAGTGGCGATCAGTTGCAGTGGTATCCGCTACCTGATTTCCTATTTTGTGTTCGGTATCGCCTATGCCTACCTTTTTCGAAAGACAGCATTAGGGCGAACTTTGCTGGTGCTGGCGACATTCCCCATTTCCCTGGCTGCCAGCTCACTGCGCCTGACCATTATCTTTCTGGCAACATATTATATCAGCCCCCGAATGGCCGAATACTGGCCTCACGTCATCCTGAGCTGGTGTATTTTTTTCATGACGCTCTTTAGCCTGATCCTTCTCGACCAGCAACGCCTCAATAAAAAAAAGACCCCCAGCAAACCTGATGTGGCTGCGAAGCCAGGGCATTGTTCAAGGTCATAATTACATTTGCCCCCGATGCAGTTCGAAATTAAGAATCCGATCGACTTGGCAGGATGGGACCGCGATCTAAACGCGGTAGATGCCAGCAGCTTTTGTCACACAGCCGCCTGGGCTGCTGTGTTTGCCAACGCCTACAACTATCGACCGGTATATGTTACGCACTACATGCGTAATCGACTTTCGGCCCTACTGCCGGTCATGGAGATCAGCAGCCCCTTGACAGGCAGGCGCGGCGTATCACTGCCTTTTACTGATAGCTGCCCGGCGTTAGTCGAATCCGACCACCACTTTCGAAAACTCATTGAATTTTCAGTTGGGTACGCTCTCAGCCGAAATTGGCGCTATTTAGAACTTCGCACGGAAACGACGCTGCCAATCGTTTCTGTGCCCAGACGCCGTTACAAACGCCATCTTTTAGAACTCGAGCGATCAGAAAACGCTCTTAAAAAAAAAATCCGCAAGAGTACGTTTAGAAACGTAAAACGCGCTGATCGATCCGGAGTTCGCGTTGACGTTTCGCATGATCGCAAATCAGTCAGCGCATTTTATCGTCTGAATTGCCTTACCCGCAAGCGCCATGGCCTGCCGCCGCAGCCATGGTATTTTTTTGAAGCGCTTTTCCAAAAAGTGATCAAGCCTCGTAAAGGCGATGTTTTTTTAGCTTTTTTTGATAATAAGCCTATCGCCGGTTCAATTTTTTTTAAATTCCGCCAAAAGGCCATTTTTAAATATGGCGCCTCGGATATAAAATACTCGCACTATCGTGCCAACAATCTCGTTATGTGGCGGGCCATTAAACATTTCAGCCGGGCAGGTTACCAGACGATTGATTTGGGAAGAACCGAAACAGCCAATCATGGATTGTGTCAATTTAAGCGTGGCTGGGGTGCCGCTGAAGACATTTTGTACTATTACGTTTTCGACGCGCGGTCTAAAACTTTTTTACCGGAGATTTCTCCATCCGTTCCGGGCTACAGTTTGTTTAGTCGACTGCCTGTCTGGCTGCTACGACTTATCGGCCACTGTTTGTATCCGCACGTCGGGTAGTTGAAATATAATTTAAACCACGCTTTGCATCTCTTTTGTAAATGCTGCTTTTTGGTGGTTTTAAAACTGGTATCCTTCATCAATGCAACGATATAACCCATGGTCCGCTTTGATCCACCATTGCATCAATGCCGTGATTCATAATAAATGGCACCAAATGCGCTGATTAAAGGTCAGCCTTAAACAGATACTTCCTGATGCATCGATATCACCACGCGCGCAATCGCCTGTTTTATTCAATCAAACCCTTCCTCCCGAGACATTTGCAAATTGCGACCCGCCGCCAAATCGCCCGCTACATACGCAGAATGAATACTACCAAGTGGCCCATCGAGCCGGAAGCGGCTTTCAAGCCCGAAGGTTGGAAAGGGTGGCCGGAGGATAAAAAGTTTGCGTTAGTTCTCTCTCATGATGTCGATACAATCAAAGGCTACAACAATGCGCTCAAGCTCGCTGACCTTGAACGCGAATTAGGCTTCCATTCTATTTTTAATTTTGTGCCGGAGCGCTATGGCGAAATATCGCCATCACTGATAGACCGTTTGCGGCGAGACGGTTTTGAAGTTGGTCTGCATGGCCTGAAGCATGACGGTAAGCTTTTCGCCACCAAAGCGATCTTCAACCGCCGGGTTCCCCGCCTCAATGCCTATTTAAAGCAATGGCGAACGGGTTGGTTTACATCACCTTCGATGCATCGAAATTTATATTGGCTAACGGACCTCAATATCAAATACGCTGTTTCAACGTTCGATACCGACCCTTTTGAACCTCAACCGAATGGCGTTAAAACCATTTTTCCGTTTTGGGTACAGAATCCCGATACGAACAACGGATATCTCGAGTTGCCATATACCTTGCCTCAGGATTCAACGCTATTTATTATTTTAAAAGAGAAAACAAACCAAATCTGGAAAACCAAGGTTGATTGGATAGCGGCGCACGGTGGTTTGGCTCTGCTAAATACGCATCCAGACTACATGGCCTTCAATGCTGACGAACCAGAATCATTCCAATACCCCATCGATCATTACATCGATTTTTTAGAATATATGAAAGATAGATATACCGATCAGTTTTTTCATTCGAAGCCAAGTTCCGTTGCCGATTATTATCTACGAAACTCAGTTCCACCCGATATAATTAATACTAAGAGATTTAGTCAATCAGCACATAATATACATGCTTCTCGTATGCAGGAGCGAACCATCCGGCCGCATACCAAGCCGCATCGCACAGGTGCTTCGAATTTTCGCCAGAATTCGGAAAAAGGACATATTCTTTTTATAGTAGAGAACAATAACGTTCCAACAGATATTCGCGTTTGGCGTGAAGCTAAAACAGCACGGCAAGCCGGGTATCATGTGAGCGTAATTGCTCCAAAGAATAGTTACTATTCCAAATCATACGAAGTCATAGATAAAATCAGCATCTATCGCCACTTTAGCCCATCATTTACTACTGGCGTTAAAGGAAAATGCTTAGAATATTTAAACGCATTTTTCTGGGAGACCTACTTGGCTCTAAAAGTATATGTGACCAAGCCTTTTCAGATCATCCATGCCGCCAACCCGCCGGACAACATATTTCTGATTGCATTGTTTTTCAAACTCCTGCGTGTAAAATTCATTTTTGATCATCATGATATTGCGCCAGAACTATTCACCAGCAAATTTGGCAAATCGAATTCACTTTTATTTTTTTTCCTCAGATTATTCGAAAAACTCTCTTGCAAATCAGCTGACCATGTCATCAGCACCAACCTCTCATATCGTGATCATATTGCGAAGCTCCATTCCATTAAGCCACATAATATCTCAATCGTTCGAAATGATCCCGAACCCGGCATGTATATGGAGCCCGAACCGAAAATGGCTGGCACGCTCACAAAACTTCTTTATGTCGGTTCGATCAATTCGCAGGATGGTGTGGATGATATAATTCGTGCTATCCACTGCCTCGTTTATAATCTGTCGCAAAGTTCCATTATTTGCACCATCGTGGGCGATGGTGAATCCTTAGAAGCTATCAAGCAGCTTGCAATAAAATTGTCTGTTGATGAATATATTCATTTTACTGGCTATGTTTATGATCGGGACCAAGTCAATAGCTACATCATTGAGTCTGATATTTGTTTAGAGAGCGCTCCGGACAACGATGCGAATGCCAAGTCGACATTTATTAAAATCATGGAATATATGGCATGCGGCAAGCCAATTGTTGCTTATGACCTTGCTGAAACGCGGTTTTCGGTGGGATCAGGTGCATTGTTAGTACCACCAGGTGACCACTCGGCATTTTCGGAAGCCATCAATACATTGTTGATCGATCCAGGCAAACGACAAATTCTTGGAGCACTCGCACGTCAGCGCATCATAGATGAATTGAACTGGGAATCTTCTGCCAAGATTCTGCTCAAAGTTTATGAAATTGTTTTGGGTAACCGATAATATTTATCTGCAGAGAACTTAATTTTTAACTGAACCATCATTTTTCATTCCTTTTGGCTAAAACTGGCGAGCAATAAATTACTATGAAATCGAACTATGTAGTCATTACGCCTGTACGCAATGAACAAAAGCATATTGCCAAAACTGTTGAATCAATGGCCTTGCAAACATTGCGTCCAGGCAAGTGGGTCATCGTTGATGATGGTTCTACCGACAATACCCCCCAAATTATCACCGAAGCTGTCTCACAATACCCGTGGATTAAAGCTATACATCGAAAAAACAGAGGATATCGCAAATCGGGTGGAGGCGTTATTGAGGCCTTCTACGAAGGATATCCTGAACTTCAAACAAACAATTGGGATTTTCTGGTCAAGCTTGATGGCGATCTTTCTTTTCCACCTGATTATTTTGAAAAGTGCTTATCTAAATTTGAGGCCCAACCCCAGCTCGGCATAGGTGGAGGATCCGTATACGTATTTAGTAATAATTCCTGCAAACTCGACTCGCCCAATGATCCTCGTTTTCATGTAAGAGGCGCTACGAAAATTTATCGCCGAGATTGCTGGAAGCAGATTCAACCTTTAGAAAAATTGCCTGGCTGGGATACTATTGATGAAGTGAAAGCCAATATGTACGGCTGGAAAACTAGAACCTTTCCAGAAATAAGGATTTATCAGCTTAAAGCCACTGGCGACGCCGATGGAAACTGGCGCAACTGGTTCAAGAATGGGTTGGCCAATTATATTACGGGATATCATCCGGTCTTTATGTTGGCCAAATGCATAAAGAGGCTGAACAGCAGACCCATTTTAATTTCTTCGGCTGCTCTATTCGCTGGATTTTGCTCTGGGTATTTAAAAAAACACCTTAAAGTCTGCGATCAATCGATGATCCGATATTTACGTCGAAATCAAATCAAAAGACTGCTGGGTAAGGACAGTATTTATAATTAACCCCAAATAGACACGTTTTTTAGTTATAGGAAATGTATCATGAACGGGTTTTTAATATCCTGCCGCCCTAAAGATTCCAAAGACCTCAACCTGAAGCTACCATTTACCGATTTCAAAAGGGTAAATTTCGAATCCCTTCCAAATAATAGGGTAATTCAATTGTCAACATGGGGGACCAACGACGGAGATGTTCACATAGCAAACTCTGATGATCGTTATTTTCTTATACTTTCAGGCTATTTTACTGCGTCAAAAACACTCGGTACAATTACGGACCAAGCCAAGGCGCTGGCTTCGATTATAAAATCTATTGATCACATGAATCCATCAAAATCGCTTCATGAGGTTGCCAAGGATAGTTTTGGATCTTTCTCTTTGGTCTATATTAATGCTGATACTCTCAAAATTGCATGCCTTACAGATCAATTGAATTCCAGGCCTATTTGGTATTCTTTTAAATCGAAGAGAAATTGGACTTTTTCCACACATGCTCTGCCAGTAAAGTGCACGATGGATTCTACACCATATGACCTTGGCGCCTTGGCCAGTCTTCTAATTTATGGTGGGCCAATCAATCCTACCAAATCTGTTTTCAAATCAATTTTTTCGATTCCTTCTGGCTCGATATTATCGACGAATGAAGAGAATGCGCTGCAAACTGCTAAATGGTATTCATTTTCCCATCGACCTGAAAACCGACTTTCCATGTCCGACTGGGTTCAACTTGGGGTCGAACGGTTCCGAACAGCGGCTCAACGTCACGCTGCATCGGCCTTCAACAGTCTTATATTTCTGAGTGGCGGTGTTGATTCTCGCTTGGTTGCCTGCGCTTTGCAGGATACAGGTATCAAACCAACACTCTATACTTTATGTGATTCAATGAACATTGAAACGCGGATTGCCAAACTCGTCGCTAATTCTCTAAATTGCAAGCATTTCATTTTTCACCGTGATCAACACTATTATCTCGACCAAATTCAAAATAATATGCTTGAATCAGGTGGAAACTATGTCTGGACGCATTCTCATTTTTCCACGGCGTTAAGGTCGATATTGAAGCAGCGCGAAATCGATTGTGCAATGCTTGGCGATTATTGTGAAACGTTCAGTAAGCTATTTTGCACTCCCGAAATCGCTGATTTTGCATTATCCTCACCCAATAGTTTTCTTAAATTTTTCGACAACATACGAGCCCCCCTCTATCAACCACCGCATAAGAATCTTTCTTTGACCTTATTTAATAAAAATGTGAGAAACGGCATAATTGAACACTTAAACTTAGATATTCTTGACCAGTATGAAAAACATCTTCATCTATCTACGGATCCCCTAATAATTGCAGATCAAATCTTAAGGACTGGATCCGCCAGCACATTACCAACTTTTCAAATGTTTCTTGACGTGCGTAGTGTCGGTTGTGAGCGGAATCTATTTCTCGACCGAGATATTTATTCCCTTCTCGAAATTTTGCCTTCAAAAATTCGGAATCAAGCCAATTTCGCGGCTAAAATTATTAATGCATTTTCTCCCAAAACAGCTTTAATACCAAATTCCAACACGCTATTACCCATACACTGGCCTCCTCCCTTACACAAATCCACAAAATTCATGAAACCATATATCGGTTCAATTAAAAGGAAGCTCGTCTCCAATACACATAAAACTAGTGGGTCATGGCCGAAAAAGGATATGTTGTACAGATATGATCCAGAGTGGAATAAATACATATCTAAATTATTGTGCAATGGAGATTTATTCGATAATCATATCTTTGATTTTGATGTCATTAGTAAATTTTGGAGTGAATATAACAACGGAAGGCTTGAACTATCAAGCGATATTGAAAGATTAATTTCAATTGCAGAAATTTCTCAAATCGAAAAACTGAATTAAATATCAGGAGAGTATTTCTTTGTCGTATCCTAAACTACTGACCATTGTAATTGTTAACTGGAACACTAAGACAATGCTACAGCATTGCCTTGAATCGATTACGACCAATTATTCTATTGACCTTTTTGATATTTTTATAGTCGATAATATGTCTAGCGATGGCAGCCCGGAAATGGTTGAGCGGCATTTTCCTTCCGTAAATTTGATACGTTCTCCTGGGAACATTGGGTTTGGGCGTGCTAACAATTTAGTGAAACCCTTCGTTCAAACGCCTTATATTCTCTTTCTTAATCCCGACACCATTGTGCCAAAAGCGGTCATCACCAAAATGATTGATTTTATTGATCAACACCCTAATGTTGCTCTTCTTGGCTGTCGTATGCGGAACCCAGATGGAAAACCCCAGGAGTTAGGCCTTCAATGGTTCCCATCACCTACCAAAGAATTTATTCGGAGTTTGCTGGTTACAGACAGAAATTTGAGATTCTTTAAGATATTTCTGCCATACATCGATCCTGATATTAGTCAATTCGTTAAAAAACTATACGGTGGGTGTTTGCTCGCAAGGCGGCATGCAATGGACGGGGTCGGGTGGTTTGATGAGCGCTATTTCATGTACTGTGAGGACGTTGATCTCAGCTATCAAATTAAAAAAAAAGGATGGGATATTTACTATCTCGCCGAAGCAGAAATCATTCATGTGGGAGGAGGCGCTAGCCAAAACGCAGGCAGTGATTTTGCAACGTTAATGAAGGCTGAATCCATCGAGAAACTTATGGAAAAGCATTATGGCCCAACAGGAAAATGGTTCTATAGGGCCGGCATATTTACGGCAGCTTCAATACGATATTACTTGTTGATAGTTGTTCATTTCATTGGACTCTTGACTTTTAGAACAAATTTTGCATCTTACAATCGTTCTTTGAATAAATATAAGGCTCTGATTCTCTGGAGTTTAAGGCTTAAAAACGCCATAATTAGGTGATTTTTCTACAATGGATCCGAATAAGGTTCGCATGGTGGCCCTCGGTGATTTTTTTTTAGGAGGTGAATTTTTAAATTATTCACTTAAGAAAAAAACACCACTGTTATCGCCATTCAAAAAACTTACACCACTGATCTCTAATAGTGATATTCTGTTAGTCAATTTAGAAGGCCCTCTTTTCAATACCGGAGATAAGAGAAAAGATGTTACCTCCCACCTTAGCAATCACCCAATCGCACTAAAATGGCTCACTCAAGCGCCGAACGTCATTGTAAATTTAGCCAACAACCATATTCTAGATTATGGTCAAGAAGATTTTTTAAAGACCATTGATCTCTTGAATGAGAACAACATCCATACAATTGGTGCTGGAGTAGATTTTGAAAGTGCAAACAAACCTGTTTTTTTAACCATCAAATCTACAACCGTTGCGTTCGTAGCCTTCACAACCGACGAAACGCATGTTGGATCACTAATCGTAAGCAATGGAAGACCCGGGTGTGCTTCTTTAAATAACACAGAGAAAATTATAGAAAGAGTTAGAAAGCTTAAGCTTGAGGCCGACTATGTCGTTGTTGTTCTTCACTGGGGATATGAATATTTTCGCTATCCGTCACCTGACCAAGTCGAAATCGCTCATAAGCTGGTCAATTCCGGCGTGGATATCATAATTGGCCATCACCCTCATGTGCTTCAGGGCATTGAAAATTACAGCAACGCATATATTCTCTACAGCCTTGGTAATTTCTTTTTTCCTCCTTTCAGAAAACGCGATGGAAGAATCCAATACCAGAAAAAAATATCCAAACAATTTTTGATTGCTGAAATAATTTTCAACAGCGGTGGTGGTAAAAGTGAGCTTAAGATTCGAGGGGGCACAAGAAAAAGCGACTACCGTCTGCAATTATACGATGTTGTTAAAACAGAGCAGTTCGATAGATTTATTAATCATTTATCCTCTCCAATTTCATCTGCCGGTTATCTGTCCTTTTGGAATAACTACAAAAGTAAGCGAAAACGTGAACTCGATATCGAATCATTGAAAGAGGTGTTTATTCGACTTTTTACACTCAGTCCTAAGGAAACTATTCGCACGGTCAAATTCTCTGATCTTGAAAGAAATTTTAAACGATTTCGAAAGTTTATTAAACATTGACCTCATAACTCAAATCAATCAGCCCTATTGTAACGCTTTCAATATGGCCGGCCGGCTTAATTCGCCTGAACTTGCCGGGCAGGGCCAGTTTAATTACCGTCTCACACACCTACCAATAGGCTAATCCTATGATCAGACTCTAAGTATCTGATTGCACTTTGGATCGTATCTTTTTGGAATTGAAGCGGCAGTATTTATTGATTATGATCTCATCAATGACTGTTTTAAATATCCGGCACGCTCCATCAAAAAAAATGAACAAAAGTGTTCATGATGTGAAAAAAAATGAATCACTCAACCTGGCAAATATTATGGGAAAACCATTGCCTAAAAAACACCAAAAATAAAATATGATGAAATATTAAGTATTTATTTCATCTTGCCGTGATTTTTGTCATCCAATTTATGATAATGAGCACTATATTTTTTCGTTAAAATCAACAACATTAAAAGTTGGTCCAGAAAATGCATAATGGAAACACCGTTGCGCACGCATTTTCATTACTAATCGACCATTGAAGGAGTTCTCATGCACGTAACTTATCCATATCTTTTAATATTTAACAACAAATCTATTAAAACCATCTTCCGCATACTTAATTTTCGTAATCATTTAAGATGGCAATGGTCCTCATATATCCTATTTCTTGCGTTGTTGATTCCTTCAATTCTAGCTCTGAACGGTCATACATATGCAGGTAAATCGAATAAAATTGAGCAATACGGAATTACATTTACCTTTCAGAGTCACCATCAGTATGGACAATTTGCCAATGGCGACTACTGGGTGGTAGGACCGGTTACGATAACCGCGATAGATCCACCCATGTACGTACACAACAAAGGAAAAAAGGACGAGACATGGCGCAATGGGTGGGAGGTCAATCCGAAAAGCCGTTCCGTAACCGGTTTGTCGGACAGATGCAGCAAGTATAACAAACGGATAGATTTATCCCTGGTTCCAGATTTGCCCTACCGGGCAACGCCTGGTGAATCTATCGTCAAAGCTGTTTCCCGGAGCAAACTTTATAACGCTGACAAAGATGAAATCACTGATCGCCAATGCGTTAATAAAGCGGCTGTCTTGACTGTCGTTGGTGAAGTACCGCCAAATTCCGGAGCCGACGTTTTCCGGCCACCATATGTTGGCACCCAAAAGCCATTCTTTCGTGTCGGCCAGATTAGAAAAGACCTACTGCCATCCTTAAAGCCCAATTCGGCCATATCCAAGTCCGCGCCTTCCTTTAAAAGTATTAGCAGCCGTTTTAAGAAGGTGCAGCTCGATCATACCAAAGACGGGGCCTTAAGGAGAGCGCTGTATCCAACCGAGCACATGCCATCTTACGATCCACAGCGAGGAAAATATGCCCTAAATGGTATTCTCAGGCTATTCCTCGATGACCCCTATGAAGAAAAAAAGGCTGCCCTGATCCAAATGCTTCAATATGGTATTGACCAATATTACATTGTACTTAATGGTCAAAGTTTTGAACGTGGAGGCGGCCACACTATGGGCAGACTCCTTCCGATGGCCTTTTTTAGTGTATTGTTAGGTGATCAGAAAGCTAGGGACAATATTGCATCTTGGAAAAGTAGGCTCGATGAACACCGGCGTGTTCAGCCGAGTCGATTCGATAAGAAAATGGGACTCTATGGATCAATAGACCAGGGGCCCGGTCAAACTATAGAAAGATATTGGAAATATTTAAGTGAAAATCCCCAAAGCAATTATACCAGATATGACCCCTACGGATATATCGATGGCAACATGAACAAAAAACACGTCGATGATTACTTGCCTATCATATTCCCGGTAATGAAAGGCGAAGTTTTAGCAGCCCATTTAATGCCCGAATTGATCGCAGTATTTAATTCGCCTCCACTTTTCAATTTTGTTGAACGATTCGCATATTCTGGTTTGTCGGCCCGTCCTGATCCGTGCGCACCGGCGGAAAGCAATTGGGCCAATTATAAAATTACTTTTGGCCCTGATCCCAATAACAAAAAAATGTGCATTCTTGACCCTGATTTAAAATACTATGCCAGTCCCACAGATTTCGAATGCAAGGCAAATGCTGAGTGCGGTCGATTGCCGAGTAGACATGGTAATAAAAAGAATGCTATGAATAAGTCATATGTTACTAATTTCCAAGAAGCTATGTGGAAGGCTTTTTATTCTAGTAAGCGCCCTCAAGCTTCAAAAATTACAGATAACGCCTACAGCGTACCGAGCACACCAAAGAAAAAGAGTAAAACTGTTCCATCGCCTCCCACTGATCTTCAATTAAGAAATTAAAACGATAAATCGGGTATTTCATAGTTAAAATTGACGTTCAATCCCATGCTCCTAAAGAGTATGGGATTGAACGTATTAGTCTGAATCCTATTTGATTAAATTCATCAATTATCACAAGCCGGAGCAAATACCCTGATGAAAGCAAGGTATTGATCCGCACCAGCCGTTTGAGAATATTGATGCCAAGGAGGCGAGTGCAATATGGCACCGCCCGCTTTTCGCCTTCACCTTTAACCCCAATCAATCCCATTCTGACGATCGAGGAACCTGGCGCACCATCCTTCTCCTTCGTATTTTTGGGCTTACTTTTTTAGTTAAAAGCATACATCACATTCACTCTCAGACGTTGTAATTCGGCCTTAATGGCGAATTAGACACTCTCACCCCATCAACACAGCGATGCAGCAGCGATTTCCTTCTATATCCATAATTTGACATTTTCTAAATTGTTGCTGATAGACGATTAACAAGTGCTGAGAACACCTTTCTCAACCGTACGGCAATTGAAGATTCAGGCCGCAACCTTAAGTTAAAAATTATTTAGCTTGTCCAATCGACGAAATCGTGGAAAGCGCCCTCCTCCACGAGGTTCAAATTACCTATGACGCCGATCACTTTATTATTTCTGTTTATTAGCGTTATCTTTCTTTTTGTTTTGCCGAAACGATGGGCGCTTCTGCCCTTTATTGTCGCATGTTGTTATTTGACCTACGGGCAGATGATAACAGTAGCTGGCTTCAACTTTACCGTCATTCGCATCTTAATCCCTTTCGGCCTGCTAAGAATTTTAATTCGCGGTGAACGCCTCCATGGCGGAATGATTACACTGGATTGGATGATGATCTGGTGGTCAGTTTGGGCGATTTCAAGCAGTTTTTTTCATGAAGAATTTAGAAGTGCGCTAATTTGGCGTTTGGGCTGGGTGTATAATGTAAACGGGATTTATATTATAATCCGTGTTTTATGTCAAAATATCGATGAAATTGAACACCTATTTCGCATCACGGCCATTTCCTTGGCACCCCTTGCGTTAGCCATGATTTATGAGCATATGGCCGGCCATAATCTATTCTCTTACCTTGGTGGCGTAGGTAAAACACCGATGTTCAGAGAGGGCAGCTACCGTGCGCAGGGACCTTTCAGACATGCCATCTTGGCCGGTACCGTTGGAGCGGTTTGCTTTCCACTGATGGTCAGTCTGTGGATTAAATCAAGAAATTTGTCAATATTAGGGGTCCTATCCTGTTTAGGTATTGTTTTTTCCTGTGGATCCAGCGGTCCGCTGATTGGCATCTTTAGCGGCACTTTAGCCATGGTTCTGTTCAAAATTCGTCATCAAATGAAAATCATACGTTTGATGGCAGTAGCAGCCTATATCGCTTTAGATTTAGTCATGAAAGCACCCGCCTATTATGTGATGGCCCGGCTGCCCTTTACGGGTGGCGGATGGCACAGGGCGAGGCTCATTGAGGTCGCATTTTCGCGGCTAGATGAGTGGTGGTTAGGCGGTACGGATTATACCAGACACTGGATGCCCACCGGTGTATCCTGGAATCCGAATCATACCGATATTACCAATCAGTATATTGGCATGGGGGTACGGGGCGGCTTGCCTTTGATGCTGTTATTTATTGCAACCCTATATGTAGCTTTTCAATATGTAGGGTATGCTATCAAAAATAGTCCAGATCAATCTAAGACAAATCTATTTTTTATCTGGGCGATAGGCTCATCTTTATTCGCAAACGCTGCTATCATGATTTCGGTAAGCTATTTTGACCAATCATATATTTTTCTCTACATTACGCTTGCCGCCATCGGATCCCTTCGCTCGCAATTAACCAAAAACAATGAAGAATGATAAATCGTGTCATTACTCAAATCTATTCTGAAAACGGTTGAACTGAATTTGTGATGTCAATTAATGGGATTTTTAGATTGTCTTCTCAATGGCAGTAGCACGTAGAATAATGCAAAATAAATAGTTATCGATAAACAATTATAGTAATTTACAACAACTTTGCATTTACCAGAATTAATATATTTTTTACTAACCGTGCAGTATAACGCATAGAACTATGGATCCTAAAATCTTACCAATAGGTGGCGCAGATTTGATAATCGGTATCATGGGCACTCCTGTTCATAGCAACAATATGGGTGTTTTAGCTTTAGGAACCTCTTTGATTGATCTTTGCAAATCTTCTTATAAAAACTGCCAGATCATCCTGTTCATAGGCAACAAAAGTAACAAACCTGTGAATTTCCTTATTAATGGAAAAAAGGTGGCAATTCCAGTATCCAATTGCCGCCTTTCCCCCAGATCTAAACTATTTGATCATTTGGGCTGGATTCTTTTCTCTTCATTTATTTATCGCCTTATTCCTTTATCAACCGTTCGTAAAGCCCTTTGCCGGTATACCCCGTGGATTGCCGCCCTTGAAAAGACACATTTTGTAGGTGATATTCGAGGTGGTGACAGCTTTTCAGATATCTACGGTATGCGTCGGTTTTTACATGGTTTTGCAATGGCTTTGACGGTTATTTTGGTTAAAGGCAGCATCATTCAATTCCCTCAGACCTTCGGGCCATATAAAAGTCCAATGGCACGCTTGTTGGCGCGATACCTGTTGCGACGTTCATCTGTTGTCATAGCGAGGGATCAGAATAGTCAGGAGGTTGCTCAAACGCTTGTTGGTCAGGGGCGTGAAGTATTGCTGAGTCCGGATGTCGCCTTTTCTCTTGAAGCCATCCAGCCTGAAAACATTGAAGTATTCCCCCCTTCTAAACTGCAATTACCAACCGGTACGATCGGAATTAATGTTAATGGTCTCATGTATAATGGCGGATACACTCGTAATAACATGTTCGGCCTGAAAATTGATTACCGCAAATTTCTGCATTTACTGATTAAGTCACTCCTTTTCGAGCATTCTGGTGAATTGTGGTTAGTACCTCACACTTTTGCTCCTGCTGGCAATGTGGAAAGTGACACAGAAGCCTGCCGCCGAGTTCGCCAAGCTTTACCTGATACTCTGCAGCATCGGGTGCGGATTGTTACCAAAAAATATAATCAACATGAAATCAAGGGCTTGATCCGAGGATTCGATTTCTTTATCGGCTCTCGGATGCATGCCTGTATCGCAGCCCTTTCTCAAGGAGTACCGTGTGTCGGTGTAGCTTATTCAAAGAAATTCGAAGGCGTCTTTGAATCTGTTGGCATGCATGGTTGGGTTGTCGATTGTCGAAATACCGGAGAAAGTGAAGCTATTGCGCACATTCTTAAGCTGTACCGCATGAGAAAGTCTATCATAAATACGCTTGCGATGGATGTTAATAAAGCCCATATTCACCTTAAAACGATTTTTGAAAAACTTTTCATAGGCCATGATCATAAAGATGGCTTAAATTGATTTCTCCATCATCGAGCAGGGTCGGTGTGGCCTTTTTGCATATTGCAGATTCATATCGTTTGATGTGAATTCTCATTTAATTAGGTGGTTTTTGTACCCCTAGCGAAGACCACTCAACTTTTTTCTATTCCGCATCTATTTTGATTATGAAATTCAATTTTAAAAATGTACAGCAAGTTTCGACCTATCGTCTCTGCATTGGCTGTGGGGCTTGTTACTCAATTTGTCCAAAAAATAATATAAGGTTGATTAATATATTAAATGATGGAATCAGGCCTTTTCTAATAGATCCGAATTGTAATGACTGTGATTCCTGCTTAGCTGTATGCCCAGGGATTGATAGTTTCGTAGAGACTAACCATCATCAAAGTAGCTTGCCTAATCTTGATGAAAATAGCTATTGGGGGCCTTTTTATGAAATCTGGGAAGGATTTGCATCCGATCCAACGATTCGCATGAAAGGATCCTCAGGGGGTCTATGTACCGCCCTATCATTATTCTGCTTGGATTACAAACACGCCGGAGGCGTTTTGCATATCGGCAGCAATCCAGAAATACCATATTTGAATTCTACATTCCGTAGTACCAGCCGAAATGAACTTGAAGCTAGAACAGGCTCGCGGTATTCACCGGCATCGCCATGTGACAGTTTTAAACTGATTGAAGACGCAAACGATAAATCTGTTTTCATTGGCAAACCATGCGATGTGGCAGCACTTCGTAAAGCTCAAAATATCTCTCAACGACTCTCAGACAAATGTAATCTCGCGATCGGTTTCTTCTGTGCTGGCACACCATCAACTTGCGGCACGCTTGAATTGATTGAATCGCTAAAAAATTCTCCCTCTAATGTTCAATCAATTCGATACCGAGGAAAGGGGTGGCCAGGCAGGGCAACATTTCACCTCAGAAATAAAGAAGATGGTCCGATCACGCTTTCATACTCTGAATCCTGGGGTTTCCTACAGAAATATAGGCCTTTTCGGTGTTACCTTTGCCCCGATCTAACCTCCGAATTCGCCGATATTTCTGTCGGCGATCCATGGTATCGAGAAATCAAAGAAAGCGAGCCGGGACGGTCTCTAATACTTATCCGCAGTAATTTAGGCAAAGATATCTTCCGTCAAGCCATGGAAAATGGATACGTTAAAGCTCAAAAGGTCGATCCTGAAATACTGCTTCTTTCACAATCTAATTTGCTCGGAAAACGTAAGCACATCTGGGGCCGTCAATTCGCCATGAAAATAGCAGGCATACCCTACCCTGAATTAGGTGGCTTTGATTTATTCCACAATTGGTCGGAACTTAAAATAAACGCTAAAGCCAAGTCAATATTAGGAACGTTACGTCGAATAATTCGTAGGAAATATTACAAACCGAAAGATTTCACGGCCGATTTAAACATTAAATAATTAATGGCAATTGATCCAGGAATTTTCAATATTTCAACTGGTAACTCAAAGACACGAAATTACCAATCGTTTTTTTCCCATCCGACCAAGAGACCTTATAAAGTAGTATGCCAAGTTTCATAACCGATGTAAGATCTTAAAAACTATCTTTTATGTTAAATATAAGCATAATTGCCCAATAACAATCATTGTAGATAAAGCGCGTTGCCAAGTTTCAGAATCCAAACTAACTCTCGGAAGCACCGTCATTAATATGAAAATACTCGTTGCAATCGCCAACTATGGTTTTAAAAACCAAGTTTATCTGGAAAAGTTAATATCTGAGTACCACAATATGCCTTTTGAGATCCAGATCGTTTTACTTTCGAATGTCCCTAAACATTTTGGTAAAACGGTCGAAGTCAGATTAGGCTTACCTACTAAAAATCCCTGGTCTCTGCCATTTGGATATAAAGAAATTTTTGTTGAGAATAAAGACGAGTATGACTTGTTTATATATTCAGAAGACGACACCCTTATTAAAGAAAAAAACATCAGGGCTTTCATTAAAGCAACTTCCGAATTACCTTGTGATAAAATAGCTGGATTTTTACGCTATGAAAAATATTCTGATGGATCTCAATTTTTCACGACCATTCATTCCCATTATAATTGGGACCCTGCTTCGATTCGGAAGTATGGTGAAAATATCTATGCCTATTTCTCAAACGAACACTCCGCATGCTTTATTCTCACTAGAGAACAATTAAAACTTGCTATCGAAAGTGGCAAATTTCTTAAGGGTCCGCGGGCTGGCGAATATGATATGTTGTGTACTGCCGCTACCGATCCATATACGCAATGTGGCCTGCAAAAATTAATATGTATTTCACAAATAGAGGATTTTTCTTTACACCACCTGCCTAATGTTTATCAAAATATTATGGGGGTACCACGTCACATACTGAACATGCAAATTGAAAGAATGATTGAAATCGAGGCCGGCCATCATACTCGGTCCAGACTTTTTACCTCCCCCCCAGATTCATCCACCACTAAATTTAAAAAATCATTCTATGAAAAGCCTCCCAAGCGAATTTTAGATTTACTCCCGGACAAAATCACAACAGCTTTATCGGTAGGCTCCGGTTCTGGAGCTTTAGAAGAAGCATTTACGATGAAGGGCGTCAAAGTCACCTCAATCCCAATAGATGCCATCATTGGTGTTTGCACTACCAATATGGGGATCCGAACCACCTCTCCGGATATTTCAATCGCCACACGCGAATTACGTAGTGAAACATTTGACTGTATAGTTTTTTATAAGACTTTAGAATTTTTTCCTTCACCCCAAAACGCCTTAGACATTATTCTACGCAAAGTAAACAAAGGTGGCTACTTAATTATCTATTCAAATAATATTAAATATATCTTACCGTTTATCAAGCGTGCTATTAAAGACAAGAATATCTCCATCTTCAAGAATTTTAAAACCATTCAACTCCCAAAATCCCACATTTCAACACCTGAATCTATATACCAATCAATTGATAATACCCGCTTAAAAAGTTTTAAGACCCATTATTTTTATAAGAATAATTTGCAAATTTTTGAAAGATTTAATTCACGAATAATTCATTCATTTTTGTCTCACGATTTTCTTTGTATATCACAATTTATATAAACTTTTTCACTTAGCACCGAAGATTATTGAAGAAAGTGGATTTCCTCGCACTCAGGATTAATAGAGTTACCAATAGCATTATTATTACCGAATACTAGTAGATGTACAGGTATCCCCGTCGAGATTCTTAGTACGTTACTGGATGCGAGGTTATAATCGTACGACTCAAAATAAGTTAAGTTCCTTATCGCTCTATCGATTTTAAATTAGGCCCTTTTTATCTACTCGATTTTCAAGCTGGCGCAATCTCAACCTTGACATGTCATCACCACGCTTTTTCCTAACTGGGAGTTGAAAGCAAAAAATGCCAAACTTACTGTACGGGGAGGAGAACGAACATGTTCTGGATGAAAAAAATAATCCCTCTATTTCGCGGCGTAAATTTCTTTCTATTATTGCCAACGGCGGAGCAGCCGCAATCCTTGCATCTTGTTCGCCAAGAAAATTTTCAACCCCATCTCTTGCATCACAACCCACATCACCGGTAAGTGAAAGAACTGCCGCCTCAACCCAAAAATATGCCGTTGGTTTCGATAGAATTCCTCGGTGGCGCGGCTTCAATCTTCTGGAAAAATATAAAATTAGTAAACCCAAATGGAACCAGGCCTTTTTTGAAAGTGACTTAGATATAATTGCTGATTGGGGATTTGACTTCATACGGCTACCAATGGATTACCGCATTTGGACAGTTTCCGCCAAACAGTTCCGAAAAAAACCGCTGAGGGATATCGATCATGTAATCAATCAAGCACGTCTTCGCGGTATCCATGTTAACTTGTGCTTGCACAGAGCCCCGGGCTATTGCGTGAATCCACCCAAAGAACCACTCAACCTCTGGGAAAATAATACCTCCGGCGAAGAGGCGCGCCAACTGTTTAAAGACCAGTGGGCCATGTTTTCTGAGCGCTATCAAAATATTCCTCCAACTGATTTATCTTTCAACTTGGTCAATGAGCCGCCAAACATATCAGGAGCAACCTATGCGCGTTCAGTGGGCCCCGCAATCAGAGCGATTCGCCGAATTAGCCCCGACAGACTCATCATTGCCGATGGAATCGATTATGGCCAACAACCCGTTTATGAGCTCGTGCCCTATAAAATTGCGCAAAGCACTCGAGGCTATGTGCCTTTTTCTATCACGCATTATCAAGCAAGCTGGATTGGAGGCTCTGACCAGTTTGCTAAACCCTCATGGCCAATTTACAATCACAACGATCAAATGCAGGAATTTAACAAAGAAACCTTGTGGAACAAATATGTTGAGCCATGGGAAAAGTTCAGATTACAACATAGCATTGGCATTCATGTAGGTGAGTGGGGAGCATACAAAAAGACGCCTCATAATGTCGTATTAAACTGGATGAAAGACAGTTTAAAAAACTGGAAACGCGCAGAAATGGGCTGGGCTTTATGGAATTTACGAGGCAATTTTGGCCCTTTGGATAGTAATCGTGTTGATGTCGTTTATGAGAATTATAAAGGGCATAAACTTGACCGAAAAATGTTGGAACTTCTAAAGCAATATTAATCCTGCCCTAAACTCAATTTGTCAATCCCAAGATACCTATTATCAATTAAATTTTTAAGAATTAAAATACTATAGGTGTTCCTTGTTGAGCAGCTACGTAAAAGGTAGCAATTGTCAATGAATATTCTCTTTATTACTGGAGGAGCGCCATGGCCTCCAACTATAGGTGTAAATCAAAGAACCCATTTACTGCACAAAGCGCTTAGCGAGTGTGGGAATGTCGATATGGTGATCAATTCGCAATATGTAGATTTATCAGAAGATGAAAAAAATTTTCTTCAGGAAAAATACGGCCTTCTTCATTTGGTCAATCCACTACATCAATCCCTAAAAGGGAGGAAAAATGATATTAGCGTCAAATTCAAATTATTCAACTACTATAAAAGGAAGCAGGCAGAATGGTTTGGTTCATTTTTAGTAAACAAGGAAAACGCCAAACTTTTAAGAAATAGTATATCAGAAAACGGTTACGACCTTATTGTTTCACGCTATCTTCGATCGACGGTTAACACCGGGACCTTCAATTTTAGGCCTCATATTCTCGATGTTGATGATTTGAACATGGACTTAGCTCAACGCACCAAAAAAAATATTAATATTTCTAAAAAGGTGCTAAGGCTGATCTATGGATTTTCAGTCAAAAAGCTCGAGATCCATTATTTACGAAAAATTGGGTTTTTATGGTTTGCAAAAGAAATCGATCAACATATCATCGGGCACAAGCACTCATGCATCCTGCCCAATATTCCTTTTTATGGGGATGCCAAACGAAACATCAGTGATGACACCCGAGAAAACCCTTCGATAGCCCTCTTCATTGGCTCGATGAAACATGCTGTCAATATAGAAGGCGTCGATCGGTTTATAAAAATAATCTGGCCCCATATAAAAAATAAAAAAAATGATGCCGTATTGAGAGTCGTTGGTTCCGGCATGACCGAGGATCAGAAATCTGATTGGAATCAATACGAAGGTGTTGAGGCAGTTGGATTCGTAAAGGATATTGAATCCGAGTATTTAAATTGCGCTTTTTCAGTTATCCCACTTAGTAAAGGCGGCGGCACTAAAATAAAACTAATCGAATCTTTGGGGTATGGGAGAACTTGCGTTACCGATGCCCATTCTTTTAGGGGATATGAGAAAATTCTTAAAAACGGCGAAGATTTATACGTATCCAGCAGTGACGACACTTTTATCAACAACTGTCTAAAATTATTTAACGATCACCAAAAGCGCAGGGATATGGCGCTAAGCGGCAAAAATAAAGTAGATCAATTTTTTACTTATGATAATTTTCGAAATATCGTCCAACATACAGTTTCGCGTGTCGCAAATGAAAAATTCTACGCTAAGCCATAAGTTCAGATTATATGACTATTATGAGTTTTAAAATATTCCCATACTTATTATCTACAGTCCAATTAATTAGATGCAAACTCTCAATTTCAGTATGTTCCCATGACTAGAACACTTATCGTATCCTGGCAGTACCCTTGGCCCAAATCTTTTGGTGGCAGCCTTAGAACTTTTAATTTTTATCGATTCTTCAAAGAAATGGGACCTGTCGATATAGTTTATTCCGTATTACCCCAAAATGCCGAGGTCTACAGGTCTGTATTTGAAAATGAGTATTTCCTACAGAGAGAAAATTTTCCACAGAATAACATAGAGAAAATTCTTAGGATTACCAAAAATATTCCATACCCATTGTCAGCCTTTCCTGAAACTGAACAAATGACGTTTAGTACGCTCATCGAAGAAAATGATTATGATTTTATTGTCGCCAGATATATAAAAAGTGTACCGGGTCTCGATAAATTGTCCAACAAGTATATGCGACGATCAATAATTGATTTTGATGATATGTTATCGGGATCTCTGTATGATACACTTTTTAGCAGAAAAAAAAATTTGGTTGCGCAATGCTATAGGAAATTAAATCGCGCACTTCTAAAAAAATTCGAGCAAGGCTGCAGTAAATTTGGTGCCAGTCTATTTTGCTCTGAGACCGATAGACGAGCTTTTAGCGGTTACAAAAAATTAAAAAATATTTTTGTTGTTCCCAATATTTTTAACGATAACACGTTTCATGATTTTGAGTTTGGAGATGGGGCGCTAAAAGAAAACAATCTCCTTTTTATCGGTTCCCTAAGTTATTCCGCCAATATCGAAGGATTGAAATGGTTTATTAAAAAAATTTTTCCTCAGGCAAAAAAACAATTTGACAATTTGAAACTTTCCGTCGTCGGTCACCGGCCTACCGATGAAATTAGAATCCTATGTAAAAATACGTATAATGTCGACTTGTTTCCGGATGTTCCAGATGTAAAAGAATATTACCAAAATTGCTTTGCCGTGATTGTCCCAATACTTAGTGGGGGAGGAACGCGAATCAAGATTCTTGAAGCGGCTTTAGCCAAAAGGGGTATTCTGTCTACCCCCAAAGGAGCCGAAGGATTAGATATGGACGATGAGAATGAAATTTTAATTTTTCAAAATGCCAAAGAGTTTTGTGAAAAATATTCAAGGCTATTAAATAAATCGAAGTATAATGAATTATGCCGAAACGCCGAAATGAAAGTCAAAACAGTTTACTCATGGGATAATTTTCATAAGAAGATGGATGTTGTAATCAATAGAATCTGCGACTTATAACCAATAGAATTTTTCAATGAACAAATATGGATTACTTAACAGAAGCTTTGAACGCGGTTAATTAAACCTTTCAATGAGTCTACCTAAGTTTTATGCGTCGGCTATCTGTTCTTTGGATTATACGTCCGTAGGTTGATGAGGTCGATATAAGGCAGATTATCATAAGGAAAAGGTATTTTTCAAAGAGAGAATAGTTAATGTACTTAAAAATTTTCATCGTGGGTTGCCCTCGATCCGGGACGACTTGGATTCGGAACATGCTTGATATGCATACAAATGTCATCGCATTTCCGACAGAAACCCATATGTTTAATATTATTTATGATCCTCTAATCACTTTACCGCAATTAAATCTGTTATCCCGATTGCGTCACACAGGACAAATTTTAAGATATCACAGTTTCAGAACACTATTTCGTGGATATTCTTTGAAAGACATATCTACTAGTATTCAAAATAAATATAAGTATCACAAAGCGAATAAACCGGTCGGTCTGCACCCCTTTATCTCACTAACAGAATTTAACGAATTAATTGATGAAGTTTTCTCACAATTAAACTTGGGTTACGATCAGAAAGCCTGCCAGCTAATATCGTCCTTCCTTGATTACTATTATCGTATGCAAGGGGGTGACGGGAAAAAGGTATTGGTCGAAAAAACCCCGGATAATCTTTTTTATTTAGACGTATTGCTTACGTCAATACAAAATGCAAAAATTATTGAAGTTATAAGGGATTGCCGCGATGTGTGCGCTTCGTGGTTGGCAAAAGCAAAAACGAAAGCATGGGCGGATAAAAGCATTAAGGCGATTAGCGAGCAGTGGGTAAAGAGCATCGATTGTGGAAGAAAGTATAGTGAAGCAGAGAAGTTTAAAAATAATATTATACAGGTTCGATATGAGAATTTAAGGCACAATACTAACACAGAACTCAAACGAATTTTAAACTTTGCTCAACTTGATTTTAGCGAAAATCAAATTAATCATATCGTCAATAGCACACATATCAGTAAATATGAGAGAGGAGAGGGTTTACACGTGTATAAGGGCGTCGTTGGTGATTGGGCCAATCGACTTACAAAGGATGAAATAGCAACCATCCATCGTTTCGCAGGGCCAACGATGAGGAAGTTAGGATATTTAAAATAACCCCTTCAATCAACAATTTGAAATCTTGAAAAATTACAAAACACGCCCAAAAAACGTCTTAAGGGGTACAACTATTTATGGAGGCAGCTATTTAATCTCAGTAAGAGGCCATCGCAAAAAAAGTATAATTTTAACATAAATACCATAATTTGGTTAAAATATTGGCAACTTTTTAAGATTGAGCAAACTTATAAGTATATAAATATGCTCATCAATAGTGGATCATAGATTTTACTGAATCGCGTTTCCGATAGGATTTCTGAATATGCTTACAGTCCTTTTTGCCACATACAACGGTCAAAAGACTCTGGATACCGTTCTGAAGGCCTACTGCCGATTGGCAGTTCCGCCGGGAAAATGGAAACTTGTTATTGTTGACAACGGCAGTAAGGATAATACACGATCGATCATCAACAGTTATCATAATGTTTTACCAATTACTTACCTTTTCGAGGACAAGCCTGGAAAAAACGCTGCTTTGAATACTGGCCTTCGCGAAGTCGAAGGGGACCTCGTCATTTTGACGGATGATGATGTTCTGCCGCAGCCTGATTGGCTGATTCAGTATCGAATTGCATCCGATTCACATCCAGACTACGACATATTTGGTGGACGAATTCTACCCCATTGGGAAATACCACCTGAGGAATGGTTAACCTCTTGGGTTCCTCTCAGCCCGGTTTTTGCCGTCCTTGATCATATTGACGATAATGGGCCTGTCGAGAATTATTTGGTTTACGGGCCTAATATGGCCATCCGAAACGCAATCTTTCATGCCGGCTTCCGATTCGACGAATCCATCGGACCCCAAGGAAACAATTATGCGCAGGGTAGCGAGACGCAACTGCTGCTAAAACTGCGTGACGCCGGCTATCGGGCCTGGCATTGCCGGGATGCAGTGGTACGGCACATTGTCAAATCGTCGCAGATGGATATGAATTGGGTTTTAGCCCGAGCCGTCCGATATGGTAGGGGGCAGTATCGACTGGGCGCTGACATAGTAAAATACGGTCCTCGCGTCAATGGCATCCCTTTCACATTGCTCTTGAGAATTCTGAAACACACGCTCGCTGTCGGCAAGGCGAAACTGATTAAAAACAAAGAACGGACATTCAAGGCACACTGGTGCTTGAACTACGATATCGGGCGTGCCACGGAAGCATACAAAATGTACAGGGATGCCAAGCGCTGCCTGCCTTCGTAGACCTTGAAACTAAGGCAACCGATTCTATTGATAGCTCAAGCTGCTAACTATTCCGATCTTTGATTTGGGCAAAGACTCAATACGATGCTTAAATATTCCAATAAAACCGAATCTCATAGAAAAGACTCTTTCGATAGAGAACACCTTAAGTCAAATATCAAGCATAGATCTATTCGTGCTGGCGCTG
>JAAUYG010261849.1_pt1 | contig 72429 bp, 63 predicted proteins | sample 7278091 | NCBI WGS metagenome assembly JAAUYG01 (sample SAMN14350201, study PRJNA611818) | marine sediment metagenome | isolation source: surface marine sediment (0.6m) | place: French Polynesia: Moorea | collected 2018-08 | reverse complement strand
TACAGACCAAGAAATATATAGACCCAGGTTGTTCCGCTCATACCGTACCTCCAATGGTTTCCATATGCCACTTCCTGTGGACACTTGTCACCAGGCAATCGGCATAGCTTTAAAAGCCATAACGACTAAAGTCGGATCGTTCGTTCATCACCTCCTTTCACGATGCCGGGCCACTTTTACGACGCGCCCGTTGCGCGTCCAAGCGGGTGTTAACGGGTTGCCTTCGATCCCAACCAGCCGGGCGGCTCGAAGGTTGATCGTCTTCCCACGGCGGCGGCCTTGCTGTTGCGGGCTGGCCGCCGGCCGCAGGAGGACAAACGTTTCAGGCTATTCCTGCACCTGTTTCCTGATCGTTTCCACGACATCCGGGTTGGCCAGCGTCATGACGTCGCCCACGTCGGTCTCGTTGGAGATCGAAGACAGAATCCGGCGCATGATCTTGCCCGAGCGGGTCTTGGGCATGTCGGGTACGATCCAGACCTTGCGCGGTTTGGCAATCGGGCCGATTTCCTTGACCAGGGCGTCCACGATTTTCTTAGCAATTTCGTCGCTGGCTTCGAAACCGGGTTTGAGGGCCACGTACATATCCGGCGTCACGCCCTTGATGTCGTCCTTCACCGGCACGACCGCGGATTCGGCCACCTCCTCCACCACCAGGGCGGCGGATTCAAGCTCCTTGGTGCCCAGGCGGTGGCCGGAGACGTTGATCACGTCGTCGATGCGCCCCAGGATGCGGAAATAACCGTCCGGAGCCTCGACCGCAGCGTCGCCGGTCAGATAGGGCCAGTCGCGCCAGTCCGTGCTCTTGGGGTCTTTGCAGTAGCGCGCGAAATAGGTGGACACGAAACGGTCGCGGTCGCCCCAGATGGTCTGGAACATGCCCGGCCAGGGGTTCTGGATGCAGATGTTGCCGGCCTTGCCCGCGCCCCGCGGCAGTTCCACGCCCTCGTCATCGAGGATGATCGGGTGGATGCCCGGCATGCCCTTGCCGGCGCTGCCCGGCTTCATCGGGGAGATGCCCGGCAGGGTGCTGGCCAGGAAGCCGCCGGTCTCGGTCTGCCACCAGGTGTCGACGATGGCGGCCTGCTCCTTGCCGACCGCCTTGTAGTACCATTTCCAGACTTCGGGCTCGATGGGCTCGCCCACCGTGGTCATGTGCTTGAACTTGTAGTTGTACTTGGCGGGTTCGTCCGGACCGATTTTGCGCAGGGCGCGGATGGCCGTGGGCGCGGTGTGGAAGATGTTGACGTCCAGGTCCTGGGCGATGCGCCAGGGCCGTCCCGGATCCGGGTAGTTGGGGATGCCCTCGTAAATGACCGTCGAGGCGCAGAGGGACAGCGGGCCGTAGACGATGTAGGAATGCCCCGTGATCCAGCCGATGTCGGCCATGCACCAGTAGACGTCCTCGGGATGGATGTCCTGGACGTATTTGGAGGTGCCGGTGACATAGGACAGGTAGCCGCCGGTGCCGTGCTGGCAGCCCTTGGGCTTGCCGGTGGTGCCGCTGGTGTACATCAGGAAGAGCGGCTCTTCGGCGTTCATTCTTTCCGGCTCGACGCGGGCGCCGTAGAAAGCCTTGAGCTCGTCGTTGACGATGAAGTCCCGGCCGTCGACCATCGGGGTCTGGGCCGAGTATTTACCGGGATAGCGCTGCCAGATGAGCACCTTGTCCACCTTCTGGCCGTCTTCTTCGGCCTTTTCGCAGGCCTGATTCGACTTGATCTTGTGGTCCAGCAGTTTCCCGCCACGGTAGTAGGCATCCATGGTGATGAGGACGCGGCTGCCCGAGTCCACGATGCGGTCGGCGGCGGCGTTGCCGCTGAACCCGCCGAAGACCTGGGAGTGGATGACGCCGATGCGTGCCAAGGCCAGCATGGTGATGGGCAGCTCGGCGCTCATGGGCATGTGCAGGGTGCAACGGTCGCCGCGCTTCAGACCGGCAAAGTCCCGCAAAAGGGCCGCCATTTCATTCACCCGGACGAAGAGCTCCTGGTAGGTGATATGGTCGACACGCTCTTCCTCCAGTTCGGGGACGAAATGGATGGCCGTCTTGTTCTTGTTCTTGGCCAGGTGGCGGTCGACACAGTTGTAGCTGGCGTTGAGTTTGCCGCCCTTGAACCACTTGTAGCAAGGCGCATCGCTCGTATCGATGATCTCATCCCAGTACTCGTACCAGTCGAGCAGATCCGCGTATTCCTTGAAGCAGTTCGGGAAATTGTCCAGACTGAAGCGGTCGTAAATACCTTCATCCGTCATATTGGCCTGGGCGACGAAGTCCCGCGGCGGATAAAAATAGTCCTCCTCCTGCCAGTGAACAGCGATTTGAGCTTCCGAAGTTTCTGCTTGGCTCATACCCCACCCCCATTGGTTGAAAGTTAGTGATTAAGGACACGCGCAAGACAAAATCCGGTCGGCCGCCGCACGGCAGTTGCCTCGGGCAGACCGCTGCACGAGCGGCTTGCGGCGACGCACTGCCGCATGGTTCCACTTAACCAAAGCAAAAAGCCCCGCGGGGCTTTCCAAAACAGCTGAATCACCGACTTGAGTATCCGCGACATGGGCGGTTCAGGCGGGATGCTACATGCATGATACGATTGCCGGTAGGCTCGATCCGGTAAAACAGTGCTTGTTTTTTCCATTTGCTGGTTTCGAATCCGGTTGCGTCGGTCGATCGGAATAATCATATATAAAACAGTTGGTTGTATCCGTGTTTCAACAAGAGCCACATGAATGAGTGAAAATATGTAAAACTGAATACATTTACTGGATATAATTTGTCAAGTGAATTTTATTCATTAATTAATCATTTCTTGTCTCGCATGGACGGATAACCCGAGATGTCCAAAAACATTCGAAAATAATTTATATTGGCCGGTCAACCCAGAAAGAGGTCGATGGGGCAGGGAGATTGCCCGGACGATGAATGAAGGGGGCGTAAAAGTCAAAAAATTTTATTCATTATTTGATTTTTGTTAAATAGGTGGGTATCGTTCATGTGCCTTGGTTTTATCCTTTGGGTCATGATCCCAAAGGCTTACACGACGAGCAGGGCGTGGCCAGAAAATCGTGTGTTCCGGTTTATGGCACGCAGGCGGCTGTCAACCCATTCGGCTGCACGCGTCGTAAAAGGCCCGGGTCATCGTCCCCTGACCTCCTCATTAAATGGGCTGACGCGCAGTGCGTCGTAATCCGTTGACTGTCGGTGCAAACCGGATCCGCATTACCGCCGCCTGTGTGGATTGCGGTCTCGACCAGATTTTTCTTAGACGATTGCCCCACGAGAGGTGATCCGTCCACAATGCCGAACCCAAACCCGACAGCCATCGGCTTGGCCCGAATCGCCGCGCGGCCGCCGGATCATTTTAGCGGGTTTCACGGAGCGGTATTCAGGCCGAGGGGCAAAAGTCCGTGCTTCATTTCACTCCCGAGGATGGCAGATATCAATTGCGCCATGATGATGAACCCTAATAACATTCCCCAACGCCCAGCGAGGTTGCCATGGCCGATCAGATTTCCCAGAAAATTATTCGTAGAGCGTATGTCAAAACCGTGGTGCGCAGGGTTTTCGCCTTCGTCATGTTGTGCGGCCTTATTTATGGAATGGCGGCGCTGATTTACGCCACCAAGACCTTCTACAAGGTCAAGGAAAACTACGCAGTCGTCCTGGAGCGTTTTGGCGGGGATCGCGAAGCGGTTATCGATGTGGGATGGCATCTGCGCCTGCCGTTTTTTACACGTATCGAGCAGGAAGTGCCCCTGATGAACCAGGAACTCTATTTGGGCGGTTCGACGGAACCCATGCGCATCATTTCGGGCGAAAACGTGGCTTTGTGGACATCGGCGCTGATGACCTATCGCATACGCAACCTGCAGCGCTGGGCCATCGAAAACCTTCAGCCCCAGCAATTGCTTCTGGGCGACTATGACGGCATCGTCAAGGATATCCTCCAGGCCCAGCCGGTCAACAACCTGATCAGCGATCGTGGAAAAATCAAGGAAGAGATTTTTAAGGCGCTCAAGAAAAGGCCGATTAATGTCGGCGGACCGACATTGGAAGAGAAGTACGGCATCGAGGTGGTCAGTTTTGTTCTCAAGGAAACCCGTTTCGGCGATAAGCTGGTGGCCGCGACCGAGGAGAAGAAACGACGGGAGTTGATCGCCGAGGCCGAGAACTATGCCGCCGATCAGGAAGCCAGCCGGATCCGCAAGCTCTACGCTGCGTATCTGGAAGGCGTTCAGGCGCTGCAAAAGGGGCTTGGGCGCCCGGACGGATCGACCGACCGGGCCATTTTGCAGTTTTTGGTCCAGCAGCATTGGGCCTCGGCTTACGAGAAAAATCAGGAAGGGCAGAACACGATGGTCATCCAAAATACGCCCGGCCAGGCATCGCTGGCCCTTCCGGCCCCAGCGCCGCCCAAGCCGCCGGAAGGAGAATAGACATGGCACGGCGAATCACCCGGCAGAACAAATATGTCCGTCTGCCGGAGCGTAGAATCAAGGAGATTCAAGAGCTGATCGCCTCCTGGCCGTACGAAAGCCGGGCCTTTATGCGGGCGCGCCTCAACCAGTACCGGCCGAAGACCGGCCTGCTCAATATGCTGGCGGACGCCACGGTGGCCCTTCTGCAGTCCGAGCATGACAAGCGGTTTGAAATCCTTAACGACCCGGAGGTCATCACCGATTGGCAGATGCGCTTCGAGATCTCGGGTCAACGCAATCCGCAGGACGCCTGGAACAAGATTCTCGACAAGGAAATATCGGCCCGCGATCACATGCTCATGCTGGCGCTGCTCGACAAGGAACTCCAGGACATCCACGTCCCCCTGGAACTGCAGGAGCTGTTCGAAAAAATCTACCGGGCCCATATCCGCAAGGAATACCTCGCCGATCCCCAGGTGCCCAAATCGCCCCTCGTGCTGATCACCGGCCCGAGCGGCAGTGGCAAGTCGGCCACCGTGGAACGGGTCATCGAGGACGTCATTTTCGCCAACGCCGTGATGCCGGAGGTCGACCTCCAACAGAAAAAGGAAGAAATCCTGGCCGATCGACCATTCTGGAAAACCATCGAAGAGATCGATCCCACGCTCGCGTTTGAAATATCGCGTCGCAATCGTACCCGCTTCTACCAAGGGCTGGGGCGCATCCCCCTCATCAGCCGGGTCTTCAAACGCCGCATCGCCCTGAACCTGGACGAACTGGGCGAGCAGGGGCTGCCGGTGGACTATTCCGTCGTTACGCCCAACGAATACCAGACCGCCCTGGCCGGCGAACCGGGCAACTATTTTCGCAAGGCCATGGGGGATCCCAAAAAGCCGGCCATCCGTCATATCGAAGAGGCACACAGCGCCTTCGGCAAGGCCAGCGAAGATCAAAGCGGCGTCCAGCGCCAGCAGCGGACCCTCGTGGACGCCTCCAACATCGTGCTGGACGAGATCGCCACGGGGCGGCGCGACTGCGTCCTGGTGGCCACGACGGATCAGCCCGAGCGCATCGACGCCGCCATCTACCGGCGTTTCGTTGAAAAAGGGATTATCATCGATATTTCCGAGTATTGGAAGAACCACGCCAACCTGCGCGAAGTCATCCGGATCGAACTGTTGCGCAACGATACCCGCATCGACACGGCGCCGGTCATCGATCAGCGGGCCTCGTCTTCACGCCTGACCCTTGCCGACCTCGATCGTGCGGTCGAAAGTGTCTACGGGTTGTTCCGCGAGCGTACCCTGGTGACGACCCCGGCCTACGTGCGCAAATTGATCCATTCGGTGATCCAGATCAAAAGCGACTTTCGGCCCGAATACCTGGATGACGCCGATCTCGTGCGCCGGGCCTTTGAACTGGTGGCCCAGAACTCATACGGGGACCTTTTCAAAAAAGTCGTCGACCACATGGACCGCCGCGTCAAATGGGAAGAGTACATCGGTGAGGTCAAATACGTCTTTTCGGAGATGGCCAACAACTGTCTGCAGTACGGCGTCAGTGAAGAGAAGGGGGTCGTTCTGAATGGCCCCCCCGGCGGGGGGAAAACGTTTCTGGTGCGCACGTGGTTGAGCGAGAACAAATCCGTGCACGACATCGCCACCAGTGCCAGCGCCCTCCAGGATCCCAGCAATCCGGTGGAAGGGGCGGTGGACAACCTTGGCAAGGTATACGACATCGCCAAGATGATCGCCCCGGCGGTTATTTTTTTTGACGAGGGCGACGCCTTGGCCCCGAAGCGCAGCAGTTCCGGAGGATCCCCCCAGGACAAACTGACCAACAAGTTTCTCAGCCTGATCGACGGCGAGATACCCATCAACCGGGTGTTCACCGTGTTGACCACCAACCGCCTGGACATCCTGGACCCCGCCCTGATTCGCTCCAAACGCCTGAAGGTCCTTGAGATTACCGGGCACCTGCGCAAGCGGGATATCGAGGCCATCGTCGAGGCGGCCCTGGCAGGGGTGCCGCTGGCGCCCGGGCTCGAAGTCGCAATGGTGGTCGAGGCAGCCAAGAATATCTGCAACACACCGGCGGACTATACGGCTTTTGTCGAAAAGGCCCGTTCGCTGCGCAGTACCGAATATGAGATCCTTCTGCGTCTGCGGGAAATCGGGCACCATGACGATGAGGAAAATTTAAATTTCATCAAATTCAATCTCAAAACACTGCTCGGCCTGCTCGAGGCCATCGAGGCGCCGCCCGAAGCGGTCAAATCCGTCCGGGATGAACCGCGCCGCTTCATCCGCGATTACGAGCAGGTCGTGGGACTGATCGCTGAGATCCACAAATCGGAAGACTATCCGCTCAAGGTTTCGCATCTGGACTCCGCCCGCAGCGAGATCTCGCAGAGCCCGATCAAAAAGGGCAAAGTCCAGTTGGACGAATTTCTCGAATCCGAATTGAGCGAGGAGCCTCAGGTAGGATTTATCGTAGGGGTCGGGGCCAACGACGTCACCGGTGTGCTCCTGCCCATCGCCACCAGCCTGAACTACAAGATGGCGCCTGAAAAGGTGCTGGTGACCGGGGCGGTTTCCACCGCTGCGCCGGGTGCGGCCGAACTCGATATGTCGGTCAAAATGACCCAGCAGTCGGCCCAGGAAGCCTTGACCTTGGTGAAGAACTACCTGCAGAATCTGCAGCCGAAAATCAGCATTCCGCGCCTTTTCGGGGAGTTCCTGGACCACTATACCATCCACCACCAGCTTTTAACGGCCTCCTACAACGTCGGCGGGCCGTCGGCCGGCTATGCCCTGGCCCTGAATACCATTTCGGCCCTGCTGATGATTCCGGTCTTCAACGATTTCGGCATCACGGGCGCCCCCTGGACCCGTGGCGTCAAAAAGGGCGAAATCGGTGGATCCGTCATCATCGGCGGTCATAAGAAAAAAACCGAGAAAGTGCTGCTGCACTTGCGTCGGATGTATATGCCCCTGCAGAATTACAGGGATCTCGAAATCGACTATCTGGAGAACTACTGGAGCCAGGACAAAGATATTTTAGGGGTGACCCATTTCGGCGACCTCGTTCCCGAAGTGCTGTGGCTGGGACCGGCCTACGAGGAGAGAGTCAAGCATTTGTCCGACATTCGCATCAAGTATAAACTGGCCAAATGTCAGCGCGGACGTCAGCCAGGCGACATCAAGCAGGAAATTCTGGCCATTAAATACGATTTGCGGACTGAGATCGAAGCCGAGATGATTCGGCGCCTGCAGGCCCTGCGCCAATATATGCGCAGCCCGGCGCGTGATCCCCACATTTCGCTGGAAGAAATTTTCCGCAACGATCGCAAAGTACGCCGGCTGGGCTCGGTGGCCAATCTGGTGCGCAACAGCCTCAGGCGGCTGCGCCAAGGCAAGGAGTGCCGGGTGGACTGATAGCGTGAGGGATTCAGAATCACTTGCGGTTGCAAGCAGCTAATGTCGCCAGCCGTATACTTCGATCAACCGGCGGAGCCCATCGTTGGAAAGCCCTAGCTGATCCCCGCGGTTTACAAGGGTCTGCCTGTCGCCGAATCCCGCGAGATAGCCGTTGATACGGGCGGAAGCGGTGGCATCCACCAGTTCGCGACTATCTGAATAGTACCTTTTCATTTCCATCAGCAGATCGTTTTCTCGGCGCAGGTAATATTTCTGGTGGTAGTCTTCTGCGCGGTAAAAGGACTCCAGCGGGCGTATTTCGGTGTGCAGGAGTACTCGGCGCCGGGCGCTCTCGCGCTCAAGCGACGCCTCGGCTTGACGCCGCTGGTTTTCGTCATGGTAGAATACGATGGATTTGTATTGGGTCGGCCGTCGGCTGGTCGGATTATGGCTATCCCAAAAATGCTTCAGCAGCGATTCAAAGCTGATTTGTGCGGGGTCGAAATCGATCTGAAGTGTTTCGGTGTGGTCGCCCATCCGATGATATACGGGGTCGGCCTGCCGGCCGCCGGCATAACCGACGCGTGTCCCCCTTACCCCTTCAAGACTCCCGAACCGGGCGTCCGGTCCCCAGAATCAGCCGAGGGCAAAACTGGCGGTTTCCAGTCCAGTCGGAGCAGCACGATCGATGGCGGGACGTATCGGCCGGGCAATATCAGTGGTTGTCTGCAATTTCATTGCTTTATCCTGAAGGCTGGGGGTGCGGGAGACATCCTGCGGCGTGTGATCGCAGGCCATTGTCAAAAGTACCGCCATAAAACATATCAGCATTAGTGGTATATTGAATGGGATGGGCCGACGAAAAACAAAACAAATGTTATGCCGACCGTAGCTTTCGCGCTGACCCCTTTCCTTGAGACAAAAAACAGGCCGGAAGGTAGCGCTCGCGTCATCTGGCGCCTTGTCGTCCCACCCGACGAGGTCGGTGCCCGGAACTTCAGCAACACGACGGCGTGCATTAACCCGGTGGCGAGACATCCTTTTGAATGGCCAGATAGTGGGTGATATCCTCAAATGCATTCTTGATTGGCACGATTTTCCATTCCATCATGAATTCCGAGCCGTCCTTGCGATAGTTGATGGCTCGACCGTGAAATACCTGTCCCTCCTCAATTTCGCGGGACAGCCGCTTAACCACTGCAGGGTCGGTCTTGGGACCCTGCAGCATTGCAGGGGATTGCCCCATAACCTCATCCGGTGTATATCCGGTCATTTCGCTGAAAGCGGCATTGGCATACACGATCGGATATCCCGGACCGGTCTCGGTGATCAACACGCCGTTGAAAGACTCGGCAATCGACGCTTCTAAAAGCCGTTTCATGATTTCGCGGAAATTTTCGTCATGATCGAAAATATTAAAGACGTCAGTGTCGAAATCCATCGTCGCTTTCCTTATGAAAATCACCAAAAAATTTTGATTGGTAATGCGTGTTAAAAGATTTTAATCACGATACGTAAAGGATCAAGCGCATCATTGGCAAGGATCAATGGCCAGTTTCGATCGAATGCCCTCGGGCGCAATCCAGGACTGCAAGCGTCGCGTGCGCGCGCCTTCGGCGCGAACGGCGATTCACCGCAACATAACGCTCAAGCGCTTGCTGCTCGATTTCGGGCATGCCATCCGCTGCCAGCGCCCGCTGGTCCGAATATTGGGACGCCCTTTTGTCCGCAGTCGACGGTGGGTTGAAATCGACATCACCTATCGCTGCAATCTGCGTTGCCTGAATTGCAATCGCTCCTGCACGCAGGCGCCGGCTGCGATCGACATGCCGGTGGCCCAGGTGGAAGCATTTCTGGCCGATAGTGTGTCCGCCGGCATGCAATGGCGACGGATTCGGTTGCTTGGCGGCGAACCCACCCTGCACCCTGATTTCAAATCGATCGTTGGTCTTCTCGATCGTTATCGTTGCGATCACGATCCGGGGCTGCGGATCGTCATCTGTACCAACGGCCGCGGGAGAAGGGTTCGTGAAATGCTGTCCGCGCTGCCACCGCAAATCATAATTAAAAACACTCACAAAACCGATCGCCAGCGTCTCTTCCGGCCGTTCAACAACGCCCCCATCGACGGGAGGCGTTATCGCCTTGCGGACTTCGGCTGCGGCTGCCGCATCATCCAGGACTGTGGTCTGGGGCTGACACCTCAGGGGTATTACCCCTGCGCCATTGCCGGCGGCATCGACCGCATTTTCGGCTTTGGTCTCGGTCGTCGGTCGCTCCCTTCGGTTGAGGACGACATGATCGACCTGCTGGAGCGCTTCTGCCCTCTGTGCGGGCAATTCGGCTTTTCCTGGCCCACGCGGCAACTGCGGATGTCACCCGTCTGGGAAAGGGGATATGCCCGTTATTATCGTTGTCAGTCCCGGACGGGGCCAAGCTTATTCGCCTGACTGCCATGTTGGTTTTTTCGGTGAGGCCGTCCGAAAAGGAGGTGTTTGATATGGAAATCAATGTTCAATTCCCCGGCGGTCTCGTCACCGAGGCCCGTTTCGGTAGTTTTCGGGTGGTCACCGACCAGCCGCTCGAGGATGGCGGTACCCATGCGGCCCCATCGCCGTTCGATCTCTTTCTGGCATCTTTGGCCACTTGCGCGGGCTACTATGTGGTTGCTTTTTGCCGGGAACGTGAACTGCCAGCGGACGGGATAGCCCTGAGGATGACAAGTGACTGGAACGAGAAGACCCATCGGGTGGAAAACATCGAAATAGAAATATCCCTGCCCGGCGGATTCCCCGATAAATACCGGCGGGCCGTCATCCGGGCGGCCGGGATGTGCACGGTCAAACGTCATCTGGAGCAACCGCCGGCTTTCCATATCACAACCAGCAGCAACGACCGATCGGCACAACGATCCCCGGTTGACGGTCATCCCCAATGACCGCCGCCGGCCGGGGATATGGCCCTGGTGCGATGATCTTGCTTCGTGCCTCAGCGACCGGGTCGCGGGCACGGAACGGACGCCCGGGGGCCGTTATCTCAATGGAAGTGCGGTGATCGATCGTGTGTTTGGCGGGGAGAGCCATAAAAAAAGCCCTCCCCATACCGGTTGATAGGGTGTTAGCGGCGCGGACGCATGACGCGCCCGCGGTCAGTCGTTCGGTTCGATGGAAGGCACAATGTCTGCTTCCAGACGCTTCACCAACGCCAGGGAGTCCTCGAGAGCGTCGTTGATTTTGAAAAATTGGATTTTCAACGTCTTCAGACTTGCCGGTGTGGCCTTGATGGCATGGTCGCCACCAAGCCATTTTTGCAGCCCCTTGGCCTTGTCGCTCAACGCTGAAAGCCTTTCGGCGAAAGTGCCGACTTCTACGGCCCATTTCTGCCGCTCGGCGGTCGGAAAATCGATCGTGTTGCCGCCCAATCCCTCCACCATCGCTTCGATGCCGTAGTCCTGCGGATCGGCAATAATTTCATACTCCGTCATTGGCCTGCCTCCTTTTTCCGGTTGGCGGATTATTTCACGGTGCGCCCAATACGGGGAAAAGCGGTCGAGGTATCGTTCGCGTTCAATTGTGATTTCTATCACAAGTGATTCGGGCTGTCACCACATGAAGCGTTGATCGTTATCAACCCTCGGATTGTTCCCTGCCGTGCTTGCATGCGGATTTTCTTGAGTTATCGTAAATTAAACTTTTTTTCCGACACGTAAAGAGCAATCTTGTTAAACGTCATGACATCCTGGTGGGTACCATGATTGTGAATATCTTTTTTCCTGGCCTTACGGCCGCCATCACCGCCGGCCTGATCTTCAGCCTGAGCGTAAGCGAGCTTAGGGCTGATTGCCCTCAAGGAAGTGAAAACGATCCTGCCTCGATCGAACGCATTATCTTCCCTCGCGGTCAGGGTGAAGGCTACCGTATGGTCTACTGCATCGCAATGCCTCTGGAGATCTACTGGCAGTTCAAGACGGATTTCCACAACGATTTCCTGACCGGTAACCCGCACATCAAGACACACCGTTTTATCGGACGGGAGGGTAATGCGGTTTTGACCGAAAACCGCTACACACACAACACCGAAAAGCTGTTCCGATGGCAAACCACCGTCTACGCGAGTCAGTTTCGTCTGGATTTCAAGCTTGTCAATCCCAATGAAGCCGGGCAGAAGTTTCACTATGGCACGATCCGACTGGTGTCCAGCGAGAGCCACACCATTATCTACCAAGAGGCCCGCTTCCAGTTCTCCGGGGCGACTTTGTGGGCGTTCTACCCCTGGCGCGGCGGCATGCGATCATTCCTGCAATCATTCGTGGATTGGGAGCGCGAGGCGGCACTGACATGGCAAGCGGCATACGAGGCCCGTCGGCGAAATGAAGCCCTGGCGCAGGCGCGCATGCGGGAAATATTCTCGATAAACAAGCGCTATCCCGACAAGTAGGCGGGGCTGCGGCAGCAATCTTCGTCCCACCACCGGGTCAATCCAGATCTTTGGCAGGCGCGACTTTCGATCGCCGGAATCAATTGTGAACATTCCCATACCAAAAAATAAAATCCGCGAAGAGAGGAAAAACAGATGAAGACCAAGCTCGATAAAATTATCAATACGATCAGTGAGAAATATAAAAATGAAATCATGGCTTGCGCCCGCAACTACGTCGAGGTTAACATCGGTGAGACCGCCGAACGAATGGGACATCCCGAGCTCAAAAAAAAATATGAAGCCGTCTACGCCGTGGTGCCTCTCAAAGCCCCCAAACCGGGAATGAAGGTCCGGATCGATGGGCGTACGTTTGTCAACTATGCCTTATTTGATTCGGGGGTGGCGGTACCGGGCTACATCGCCCAGGACGCCTCGATGCCTCACCGGACCTATATCCCGAACGACAGCATGATCTGTAACTTCACCTAAGCGTGCAACATCGGAAATCTGGCCGGTGATTTTGAAAGCCAATCGTGGCTTCAAGCAAACGAACGAGGAGAGTGGAGACATGAGCGCAAAACACGCAAAGGCACCCGACACCCTGGTCACGCTGGCCGACGGATCACGCCGGCACCTGAGCGCCTTCTGGCAGGAGGAGCGGTTGGTCCTCGTTTTTTTGCGGCACCTGGGCTGACCGTTCTGCCGCGAGCAAGTGGCGCAGTTGCGCCACGCCGAGCAAGATATCCGTCAAGCGGGCGGCACCGTCGTGCTGGTGGGCATGGGGACCGAGCCGCAGACCCGGGAATTCACGGAACGCTTCGGCGTGCCTTTTCCGATGATTTGCGACCCGGATCAGCATCTTTACCGGGACTTCAGTGTCGAACGCATGTCGCCCCTGGGTTTCTTATCTCCGACCATGGCTTTGAAGGGCATTGGCGCCATGGCACAGGGGCATACCATGGGCCTTCCGGAAGGTGATGTGCGCCAACTGCCGGGCGTCGTCATCATCGCGTCCGACGGTAGTATCATCTATCGATACGATGGCCGCGATCCTTCTGATCACCCTTCACCGGCCGCCATCGTGGAAGCGCTTCAGAAGCCGTGATTTCGTTTGCAGGGCGCAGTCACCCCTTCTGTAGTTGCTTGTGGGTCGAGCGGATCAAATCGGCCGTCGTGTCCCAGGATATGCAGGCGTCCGTAATGGACACGCCATAACGCATGGTCGCCAGATCACCGCTGTTGTCCTGCCGGCCTTCCTCCAGATGGCTCTCCAGCATCATGCCGATGATCGCATCGGTGCCGCTGAGCCGCTGTTTCACCGCATCCTGCCAGGCGACGGGTTGCTCATCGAAGCGCTTGCGCGAATTCTCGTGGGAGCAGTCCACCACGATCGCTTCCGGCAAACCTTTGGCCTTCAGGAGATCGACGGCCTCGCGAATACTGACCGAATCGTAATTGGGGCGCCCGCCGCCGCCCCGAAGGACAATGTGGGCATAGGGATTGCCGGTGGTTGTGACCACGCTGGTTTTTCCCTGGGGATCGATCCCTAAAAAACTCTGCGGCGAACCGGCAGCGATCATGGCGTTGATCGCGTTGGTCAGGCTACCGTCGGTGCAATTTTTGAAACCCACGGGCATCGACAAACCGCTGGCCATTTCGCGGTGAGTTTGCGATTCGGTTGTGCGGGCACCGATGGCGGTCCAGCACACGAGGCCCGCGATATATTGGGGCGTGATCGGATCGAGCAATTCGGTCGCCGTGGGCAGACCCATCGCGGTAATGCGCATCAGAAGCGCACGTGCGCGTCTCAGTCCATGGGACATGTCGCAGGAGCCGTCCAGTAGGGGATCGTTGATAAGACCCTTCCACCCGACGGTGGTGCGGGGCTTTTCGAAATAGACCCGCATCACCAAAAGCATGGTGTCCTCAACCTCGCGGCTTAAATCGCTGAGGCGTTGAGCATATTCCAAGGCCGCTTTTTCGTCGTGAATCGAGCAGGGGCCGGTAACGACAAGCATGCGTGGATCTTTTTTGTCAATGATATCCTGAATCGCCTGGCGGCCCTGGACAACGACCCGGGCGGATTCATCGGATACCGGCAACTGGGTTTTCAAGTCGGCCGGAGCCACCAGGGGAATGAACTCCTTGACGCGAACATCATAAGTCTTCATTTTAACTCCACTCGCACGGATTGAAGTGATTTTGCATATTTGGTGCCTCGATGCGGCCACCAACCGTATGGTCGATCGGAACAAAGTGCAATTTATTTTCGTCTTCCGGCCATGGGGCATCAATTTTATTTCAGCGCGCACAACGACCTGGGCGGCTTGAATCTAACTATGGGCCTGGACGCCACCGGCACAACGCCGTCGGCCCAGCAGTTGGCTCGGGTTCTGAAAGAAAGGAAAATTAGCGGCTATGCTCGATGTCGTCAAACGTTTTTTTAGCCCTGTCGATGAAAAAACCGCCGACAGCCGGGCCGGGGAAAGCGCCCACGATTTGAAAATGGCGGTTTGCGCCCTTTTCGTTGAAATGGCCCGGATTGACGAATCCTTCACCCAAGATGAAATGATGGCGGTCATTGGGATTCTCAAGGACGAATACGGACTTTCCTCCGAGAACGCAGCGGCCATGATCACTGCGGCCGAAGCGGCATTGGAGCAGAGCGTTGACTACTGGCAGTTCGCGCGGCTTATCAATGCAAACTACACTATGGACGAAAAGGTCGCCATCATCGAAATGCTCTGGCGCATCGTCTATATAGACGGCCGGTTGGACAAGCATGAAGACTATCTCATGCATAAACTGGCCCGCCTTCTGCGTCTGCATCACAAGCAGTTGATCGATGCCAAAAAGAAAGTCATTCACGGCCCCAAAACCGATTAGATCGGCGGGCGGCCATTCGCTCCAGACGAACCCTCGCCGTCAGCGCCGACGAAGGGAACGAGCGGCTGACACGCGTGGCCAGGCGTGGGCCGCCGGCTGGATCGCGCTCACTATTGTTTGCTGCCGTAGGCCAGCAACCCCAATCCGTGTCCTCCTCTGTCGTTTACCCCTACTGTTTTCCGGACCGGTGCATCGCACGGTGTCCGATGGGATGATCCTGTCATAAGCCCGGCAATCAACTCGCATTGCAAGCCGAGCGCCGCAGCCAAATGTTCCTAATAGCATTCAATTTACAACAGGGGTATGACTGTGTCCGCTAATCATCACATCAAAGAATTTCCCAACCGTTCACACACAAACCGATTTTTTTCCGCCGTTGTTATCGTTGTCTTGGTGTTGGTGACGGCGGGTTGTTCTGGCAAAGGCTGGCGCGGCTGGGAGGGTCGCCTGACCAAAGCAGACAACCGGCTGGCAGTTGAAACCGGTGGGCCGCATGCCGGAATCTGGCAGACCAACGATATTGCCATTCACTATCGCTATGTCCGCGAATCAAACCGGCTGACGATCGAAGGCCAGGTCAAACGGCAGGCACGTATAAAATATTTTCATCGCCTCCGAGCTTGGGTATGGATTCATTTTCTGGATGAGAGCGGCCACGTGATGGAATCGCGCCGACTTTGGGCCCAAAACGGATCGGATGTATATGGACAGATCCGCTACCGATTTGTTCGAGACTGGCAAATGCCCCCGGGCACGGTCGCCATGGGATTCAGCTACAGTGGGCGCGCCCAGGACCGGGATGTGTGGTGGGATTTCTGGAGGCTTCCCTGAATATGTCGGCACCGCCGCGCGTCCCTCACCGGCGGCTTTCGGCATCCGCGATGACCCTGTTGGCGCATGCCTGTAAGGGATGTTTGCCGTTGATATTGTCATAGAATCGGCGTATCGCGATCATGTCGGCCTCGATATCTCCGGACGGATTGACGGTCGGCCCGAAGCCTCCGATTTTCCTTTTATAATCGAGATAACCCAGGACAATGGGAACACCGGCGCCATTGGCGATGTGGTAGAAGCCTGTTTTCCAGTAAAGCACTTTGCGGCGGGTACCTGCGGGCGGGACCACCAGCACCATCTCATCACTTTGATGAAAAGCGGCGATCGATTGCGCCACGACATTGTTGGCGCGCGTTCGGTCAATGGGGATGGCACCCAGCCACCTGAATATGGGCCCCATCGGCCAGAAAAACCACTCGGCCTTCATCATCATCCGGGGTTTGAGCCGGTAGATGAAAGCCAGGCAGACGGTAAAGAAAAAATCCCAGTTCGAGGTGTGCGGAGCGGCAATAATGACATACTTGTCATAAACGGGCCGCTCTCCCGCCGTACGCCAGCCAAATCCGCGGTAGACGATGCGCGCCAGAATCCGCAGCACCGTGCATATCATCCGATTCTCGTAAACCGTCTGCGCCATTTCAATCCCTTCGATGGGCGTTAGACTTTACCTGATTGTTTAGTCGATCCCTGGTGAGAGCGAAACAACCGGCCGTTGTTGTGACAATTGTTTTACATTCGATGTCCGCTGGCCTGTTGCGCCGCCCTGCGACGAAGACCTTGCCAAACGGGATGTGCGCTTTAGCATCCTGCTGCTACGCGACTTCGGTTTAGCCAAGCCAATCCCATCCAAACCATGCATACTCGGAGGGCTTCATGGCAGAAATCAGCACCGATAACAGCACGGCACTCGACCCCGAAACCGTCTGGGTGCGGGTTGCCGATCGTGATTTGGATTTTGAAGAGGCCTCTGATCTGGCGCGCACGCGAGCCCGCGAGATCAACAAGGATGCCATGATGCTGGCATGGTTCAATCGCCGCAGCGGGAAGGGTTTCCCCGACTATGATTGCGGCGCCGGCGACAAACCCCCCTGGCGTGTCTTTGCCGAGGCCCGCGGCGCCAATCTGACCGTCGATGTCAATGACGGGGACTACATCTTTATGTATCTTCGGTTCTGAGTCTGGGATTCCCCTTTTGTCTCGTGTCCGTCTTTTCACATGTAAGGGCTGATATGGCCCCTGACCGCCGCACCGGTATCCCTGTTATGGCCGCTTGAGGTGCCCGGGTCCGGCGGAAGTGGTGGTTGGGAGCAAATCGTGCACACAGCTGGTGTTTGCAAGTTGCGGAGATTTCGGTATCGTGGCCGGGGGGCGCTCTAAGGGGCGGCCCTGGGTCTAATCCGCCGCTGACGTCCTGATTTACGGTTCCCCGCGCTGACGCGCCGGCGCGGACTGTGCGTCGGAGCGGCGCCGGTGGACCCGCTTTTTCGCGGGCGTCGCCCGCCTGGCGCCGATTGATCCGGCGGCCGAATCGCGGCCGAAACCGGCACAGGCGGATGTTCGTCACGTCCGGGGGATTGACAGGCGCCCGCAATTTCAATACAAATCCGGTTCCAGGCCGGCTCCGGACAGCGCGTGGCGGCCCCCTCAACGATTTGTAACGATATCTGCCGGCACTCATGAGCAATCGCCTTATTTCCATCGCATTTCTTACATTCATCGCCGTCAGCTCCGCTTTTTTTTTGCCCTTGCGTTGATCATTTGGTTGGTTACGCGCTGGTTTGATCCGCGCCTGGTCAGCCTGCATCTGTTCACGTCGTTTTGGGCTTGTCTTTACATCTGGGCCATGCCCGCCTGGTCCCTGCGGATTTCGGGGCGGGATAAAATCGAGCGCCGGGCCCAATATGTCATCGTGTCCAATCACCAGTCCCAGCTTGATATTTTGGTGGCTTTCCGATTGTTCTTCCCGTTTAAGTGGGTTTCCAAAGCAGAGGTTTTCCGCCTGCCGTTTATTGGGTGGAACATGTATCTGAACCGCTACATCGGCCTCAAAAGAGGGGACAAGGACAGCATTCGCCAGATGATGCAGACCTGCGAACGCGCTCTGGCCGATGGGTGTTCCGTCTATTTCTTTCCTGAGGGCACACGTTCACGGACCGGCCGGATGAAATCTTTCAAACCGGGGGCCTTTATCCTGGCCCAGAAGATGCGTGTGCCGATTCTGCCGGTGGTTATCGAGGGCACCCGTGCGGCCCTGCCCAAGTACAGCCTGAACTTCCACGGACGCCACCTGATCCGGCTGAAAGTGCTCGATCCCATCCCCCCTTCGGATTTCGTCGATTTGTCGGTCGACGAGCTCGCCGAAACGGTGCGCACCCGCCTTGCCGCGGAGCTGGGGACAGAGCCGGCATCGGAAGCGAATCGACAGCCCGCCGGGATTTGATGGCCGGGGTTACCCGGGCGCGAACGATTGACGTTTCCTTCCGCTGCCGCTGAGGGCAACGCCCGGTGGGCGCGCTTTGCAAAGAGGAGATGATAAATGGGGGATTTCTATCAAAACGGCAGGGTTGCGACCCTGCATCATTTTCGCACCCGATCCCTGGAAGACCTTGAAAGCAGTCTGCTCGATTTTTCCCACAAGCGGCCCATGACACTGATTCTGCCGTCGCTGTTTGCGGAACTCCACACGACGGCGCTGGCACGCATTCTGGACGAACTGACCCACGTCTCCTATCTGGATGAAATCATCATCGGGCTGGACCGGGCCGATGCCAAGAATTTCGACTACGCCAAACGCTATTTCGGACGACTTCCGCAGCATCATCGCATTCTCTGGAACGATGGCCCCCGTCTGCGTCAACTCGATGACCTCCTGCGTGAGAAGGGGCTGGCGCCGAACGCTCCGGGCAAGGGTCGCAACGCCTGGTATTGCATGGGATACGCCTTGGCTTCCGGCCGCGGGCAGGCCCTGGCCCTGCATGATTGCGACATCGTCACCTACAGCCGCATGATGCTGGCCCGGCTGCTCTACCCGGTGACGGACCCCAAACTTCATTTCAAGTTCTGCAAAGGGTATTACTACCGGGCCACGGAGGAACGCATGACGGGCCGGGTGACGCGTCTTTTGATCAGCCCGCTGCTGAAGGCCCTCAAGGAGTTTTTCGGCCCGGTGGAGTATCTGGAATACCTGGACAGTTTTCGCTATCTGCTGGCCGGCGAATTCGCAATGCGGGCCGATGTGGTCCCCACGATCCGGATTCCCAGCGATTGGGGGCTTGAGGTCGGCATTTTGTCCGAAGTGCTGCGCAACAACGCCATCAATCAGATATGTCAGGTGGACATTGCCGATCGATACGACCACAAACATCAACCTTTGTCGCAAGACGATCCGGAAACGGGCCTTTCCAAGATGAGCGTCGATATTGCCAAGGCCATCTACGTCAAGCTGGCCAGCTATGGGAATGAATTCTCGCAGGGACTGTTTCGATCCATCAAGGCCACTTATTTCCGGATCGCCCTTGAACAGATCGAGCACTACTATGCCGATGCGGTGATCAACGGATTGTCGGTCGACCGTCATCAGGAAGAGGCCGTGGTCGACCTGTTTGCCCAGAATATCTACCGGGCCGGAGAAGAGTTTCTCTCCAATCCCATGCAGACGCCGTTCGTGCCCAGCTGGAATCGCGTGATGAGCGCCCTGCCCGATTTCCCGGAGCAGCTTCTGGCGGCCGTCGAAGGGGACAACGGCTGAAAGCCGGTCGGCATTGGACATGGCGGGAATCGAAGCGCCGGGGGTGCAAACGGCTTTCCGACCGAATGGCCTTCGAATACGAAAACGAGGTCTCAAGCGGCCCATGACTTTTTCCACAGATCCGCATCACATCCTGCAAGCGGTCTTCGGCTACGGCCGTTTCCGCGAAAACCAGGAAGCCATCATCGCGACCCTGGTCTCCGGCGACAACGCCTTCGTCCTGATGCCGACCGGCAGCGGCAAGTCGCTCTGCTACCAGATTCCCGGCATGATACGCGATGGTGTGGGTCTCGTGGTGTCGCCCCTGATCGCCCTGATGCAGGATCAGGTGGCCGCCCTGCAGGCCAACGGCGTGCGCGCGGCGTTCCTCAATTCCAGCCTGGATGCGGCCGAAGCACGGCGGATCGAGGCTGAGGCTGCCGCCGGACAGTTGGATTTGCTCTACCTGGCTCCGGAGCGACTTCTGACCGATAGTTTCCAACGCTTGCTAGCGCGCCTCAAAGTCGGTCTGTTCGCCATCGATGAAGCCCACTGCGTTTCCCAGTGGGGACACGATTTCAGACCCGAATACCTGCAGATCGCAGCGGTTACCCGTCGCTATCCCCACGTGCCGCGGGTGGCCCTGACGGCCACGGCCGACGCCCAGACCCGCAGCGATATTCTGAACCGTCTCGATCTGGCCGGCGCGCGATCGTTCATTTCAAGCTTCGACCGCCCCAATATCCGCTACCGTGTGGCGCTTAAGAAGAGCGACCGCAGCCAACTGCTTGGATTTATCCGCGACGAGCACCAGGATGAATCCGGCATCGTCTACGTCCGCACACGCAAACGCGTGGAGGCGGTCGCCCGCTATCTGGCGGAACAGGGCGTGGCGGCGATGCCCTATCATGCCGGACTGGATCCGGGCACGCGCCGTCGCCACCAGAAGCGCTTCATCAGCGAAGACGGGATGGTAATCGTGGCCACGATCGCCTTCGGCATGGGCATCGACAAGCCGGATGTCCGCTACGTGGCCCACCTCGATCTGCCCGCCAGCATGGAAGCCTATTACCAGGAAACCGGCCGGGCCGGACGCGACGGCGAACCGGCCGATGCCTGGATGGTCTATTCCCTGGCAGATCTCGTGGCCCTGCGGCGCCTGTTTGAAAGCTCGGAGGGCAATGATGAATTCAAGCGCGTTCAGGGGCGCAAACTCGACCGTCTGCTTGGCTTTGCCGAGACCGTTGCCTGCCGGCGACGGGTGCTGCTGGATTACTTTGGGGAGTCGCGCACCACAGACTGCGGAAACTGCGACAACTGCCTGCAGCCCGCCGAATCATGGGACGGCACCGTGGCCACCCAGAAGGCTTTGTCATGCGTCTACCGCACGGGCCAGCGGTTCGGGGCGATTCATCTGGCCGACGTCCTTACCGGCAACGCCACCGAACGCGTTCGCAGCTGGCGTCACGATCGGATCAAAACCTTCGGTGTGGGCGGGGATCTTTCCAAAACCGAATGGCAGTCTGTTTTTCGCCAGCTATTGGCCGCCGGGCTGCTTTCGGTCGACTTGGGAGCGATTTCGGGCTTCCGGCTTACAGACGCCAGTTGGCCCGTGCTGCGGGGTGAGCAGACCGTACGCCTGCGCCGCGACCGCCGACCGGTGCCCCCCAAACCTGGGCCTGCCCGCAAACAGGCGATGCCTTCCGATTTTGATTCCGATGAGGACCGGGCCCTGTGGGAGAAACTGCGGGCGCTGCGCCTGGAACTCGCCCGGGCGGCCGACCTGCCGCCCTATGCCATTTTCCATGACAAGACCCTGCGCCTGATGGTGGATGCCCGCCCGCGCACCCGCAACGATCTGCTGGCCATTCACGGGATCGGTGAAACCAAGGCCGATCGCTACGGTGCGGCGTTCCTGGAAGCGATCAATGCTTAGGTTCAGCGCCAATCTGACCATGCTTTTTACCGAGGCCGCCTTTCCGGCGCGCTTTGCCCGGGCCGCCGCCGCCGGTTTTGGGGCGGTCGAGTGCATGTTCCCCTACGAATGGTCCCGCGAGCGTCTGGCCGCCGAACTCGAACGCCACCGGCTCGAACTTGTGCTGCACAACCTGCCGGCCGGGGATTGGGCCGCCGGCGAACGCGGCATCGCCTGCCTGCCGGGACGTGAGAGCGAGTTTCAGGACGGGGTTGGCCTCGCGGTCGAATACGCCCGGGCCCTGAAATGCCGGCGGCTGAACTGTCTGGTCGGTATTGCGCCGGAAGGCGCCGCCTCCGGCCGATTGTTCGAGACGCTGGTCGCCAATCTGCAATTTGCGGCCGATGCGCTTAATCGCGCCGGCATCCGGCTGCTGGTGGAGCCCCTGAACGACCGCGACGTTCCCGGCTTCTTCCTGAATACGACGCGCGACGCCCTCTCTGTGATCGACGCCGTGGGACATCCCAACCTGGCCCTGCAGTACGACGTCTATCACATGCAACGCATGGAAGGGGACCTGATCGCCACGCTGACCGCCCGCATGGATCGGATCGGCCACATTCAGATCGCCGATAACCCGGGACGGCACGAACCCGGAACGGGCGAGATCAATTTTGACAACCTCCTGGCGGCCATCGATGCGGCCGACTATGGCGGCTGGGTTGGATGCGAATACCATCCCGCGGGCACCACGGAAAAGGGCCTGGTTTGGCGGCAGCGCTATCTGGCGAACGACGACCGCAGCAGACCCCTCGGCATGCCGTGACCTTGGCCCACACGGGCGAACTGGAGCGGACCCATTGACCGCATTCCCTCGATTTGCCGCTATCTCGAGGATTTCGGCGCGGACGTGCAAGTCAACGGCTGCACGGGTGGTCTTGAATCGAAGTTTCACCTCAGAACGGCCAGATGAGGGGGATGAACAGCGTTCCCATGACAAGCACGATCAGGTTCAGAGGGATCCCCAGTTTCAGATAGTCGCCGAATCGGTAGCCTCCCGGGCTGTAGACCATAAGGTTGGTCTGGTAGCCGATGGGGGTGGCAAAACAGGCACTGGCGCCGAAGCAGACGGCCACGATGAAGGGCTTGGGATCGACTCCCAGTCCGGCGGCCGTGGCGATGGCGATGGGCAGGATCAGAATGGCGGTGGCGTTGTTGCTCAGTATCTGCGTGCTGATGCTGGTCAGAGCGATGACGGCCGCTAAAATCCAAACGGGATCGGCCGACATGAAGAATTGAAGGAAGGTCTGAGCGTAAAGCGCACTGGCCCCGGTCTTCTGCAGGGCCGCGCTCAGGGCGAAGGTGCCCACAATGATCAACAGCACGCGCGCTTCCAGCGATCGATAGGCGTCGCGCAGGGGGAGGCATCCCGCGATAACCATCAGAAATGCAGCGGTCAGAGCGGCCGCCATGATGTCGAGCCAGCCCGTGGTGGCCGCCGCCACCATGGTACCGAAGATGGCAATGGCACGCCGGGCCATGTGTTTGTGCTCGATTTCGTGGTGAACGTCTTCGATGATGATGAAGTCGGTCTGCCCCCGCAGACGCTCGAGGGCAGCCTCGGGCAGGCGGACGAGCAGGATGTCGCCGGTCTTCAGGCGGACATCCTGAAGCTTTGGCTCGGAATAGTGTAGCTTGCGGTGTTGGAGGGCGATGATGTGGATATTCGGATCGCGGCGCAGGCGGCTTTCCAGGAGACGTGTACCCAGCAGCGACGACTGCGGCGGAATCAGCAACTCCACGATCAGGCTTTCATCGCGGCCGTCGTTGAACGTCATGTCGGATTCGGACAGCGGCAGTTCCACCAACCCCGACGCCAACAGGGCAACTAAATCGCTGGCCGAGCCCTTGACGAGCAACAGGTCGTGAGGCGCCAGGCTGACTGCATCCCGATCCGGGTAATAGACGTGGGAGTAGCGAATCAATTCGATGATTTCGATGCCGGGAAATCGCTCCCCGAAAGCCGTGTGCGGTTCGTGGTCGGCAAGCGGACTGCCTCGGGGGATCAGAACTTCCGCCAGATAACGCTGATGCTGCTTGTCGGCCAGCTCGCAGGCGGGATTGTGGACACTAGGCATCAGCCGCGGTGCCGCCCAGAAGATAAACGTCAGGCCGATCAACGCAATCGGCGCGCCCAGTGGGGCCAGTTCGAACATTCCCAGGGCACCATAGCCGGAGGCCGCGCTCAAATCGCTGATGATGATGTTGGTCGAAGTGCCGATCAAGGTGCAAGTGCCGGCGAGAATCGAGGCATAGGAGATCGGGATCAGGAACTTCGACGGACTCATGCCGATTTTGCAGCCGATGCTCAAAACGATGGGTATGAAGAGGACCACCACAGCGGTGTTGTTGATGAACGCCGATGCCAGGGCGACCATGAGCAGAAGGGTCAGCATGGTCAGTGCCGAGCGTTGGCCGGCAATGCGCATCACAATGCTTGAGACGTAGCCGACGGCCCCGGTGCGAATCATGGCCCGACTGATCAGGAACATGGCACCCACCGTGACGACGGCCGGGCTGGAAAGGCCGGCCACAGCTTCGGTGGGCGTCAAAATGCCGGCGAGCACCAGCACAACCATAATGCCGATGGCTGTCAGGTCCACCGGGAGTCTCTCGGTCACCAGGAGGTAAAGCGTCAAAACCAGGAGCAAGCTCACAAACCAGATCATCATCGTTGAGCCTCTTGAAATTCGCCGGTGCGCCCGTCCCGGGTGCAGCTGTTGCGGATAACGATGCCGTGGTGGGTATGATGGCCATTAAATCGTGGCTGGCAAACCCGTGCGGTCTGTCACACGGGGCGGATTCAGTCCGCTTCGCGGTAAAGGGCCAGGATTCCGCTGCGTGCCAGTTTTTTGATGCCCATCGGCGTCAGGAGACGGATCAGGGCGTTGATTTTCTTCTGGCTGCCGCTGGCTTCGATGATGTAATGGCTGGTGCCGGTGTCCACGATGCGGGCACGGAAGGTTTCGACGATGCTGCGGATTTCAGGACGGTCCGTGACGCGGGCGCGCACGCAGATCAGAGCCATCTCACGTCGTACGGCCTCGTCCGCCGTCATGTCCCGCACCTTGATCACGTTGACCAGCCGCCGCAGCTGTTTCATGATCTGCTCGATTTGCTCGGGGTGGGTCCGCGTGGTGATGGTGATTCGCGACATTTCAGGGTTGGCCGTGGGTGCGCCGCAGATGGTTTCGATGTTGTAGTTGCGGCTGGCAAAAAGACCTGACACGCGGGCGGTGACCCCCGGTTCGTTCTGGACCAGCATGGTCAGGGTGCGGAATTCCTCTTTCATACACGATCACTCTCAATCGGATGGACAGATACGCTCTTGTAGCAAATATGACCCTGGCGGGCAAACCCTTGCGATAACGACCGACATGGTTTACGAAGTCAGGACAGAACCCTGTCGACCCGTTTGCGAGGGACACTCGGCCATGCCCGTTCCAATATCAATAAATCGTCGGCGGCAGCGACCGCCTGCCACCATGGGACTGCTCCGGTTGCTCTGCTGTCTGGGCGCCATCGTCGGCGCCGGTTGTCAGCCGGCCCCCCAGGGGGATGCCACCCATCAACGCTCCCCGGGTGTCAGCGAAACGGAGATTCTCATCGGCGCCTCGCTGGCGCTGGAAGGGCATGCCGGCTATCTCGGCACGCAGATCCTCCACGGCGCCATGTCCTATATCCGGCATGTCAATGCCAGCGGCGGCATCCACGGGCGCCGCCTCCAAGTGATCGCCTACGATGATGGCTACGATCCCCCGCGCTGTCTCTACAACACTCAGCGCCTGCTGATCGAGGACAATGTTTTCGCCCTTTTCTGCTACGTGGGCACCCCTACCACGGTCAAGATCATTCCTCTCGTCAGCGAAGCCCGCATTCCCCTGGTGGGCATGTTCACCGGCGCCAGCGCCCTGCGCGAACCGGTCAATCGCTATCTGATCAACATCCGCGCCTCCTACTACCAGGAGACCGGTGCCATGGTCCGCTACTTGGTCGAAGATGTGGGCATCAAACGCATTGGCGTTTTCTATCAGTACGATACCTATGGGTTCGACGGGCTGCGCGGTACCGAACTGGCTTTGCGCCGGTACAATCTCTTCCCGGTGGCCACCGGAACTTATATCCGCGGCACCTTGGCGGTCGAGGAAGGACTCCAGCGCATCATGGACGCCCAGGCCGAAGCCGTCGTCATGATCGGCACTTACGAACCCTGCGCCAAATTCATCCGGCAGGCCAAAAACCGGGGGTATCATCCCATTTTCAGCAACGTCTCTTTCGTGGGGGCGGATGAGCTGGCCCGCATACTGGGTGGTCAGGCCGAGGGCGTGATCGTCACCCAGGTCGTTCCGCTGCCCAACGCCCACGCGGACGGCGGCAATCTCTGGGGGGTCGCGGAATACACGCGCCTGCTGCAAAAGTACTACCCTGAGGACATTCCCAATTTCGTGAGTCTGGAAGGCTATCTCAACGCCCGCGTGCTGGTGGAGGGGCTGCGACGCACGGGTCCCGATCTCACCCGCGAACGCTTCATCACATCCCTCGAGTCGGTGCGAACCTATGATCTGGGCATCGACAACACCCTGTCCTTCAGCGTGCGGGACCACCAGGGATTGGACCGGGTCTATTTCACGCATTTCAAGGATGGGCGCTTCATCCTGTTCAACGAGTAAGCGAGGCGTTTTCGCATGCTGCCGCAAAGCCTTCTGGAACGACTGAACAACGTCAGCCTGAAAAACAAGATCTATTTCTCGACGACGGTGGTAATCGTCCTGATCAGTGTGCTCATCGCGCTTTTTACGCGCTGGATTCTGATTTCAAGCCTTACCGGCGAGTTGAAACTGCGGGGTTTGGGCATTGCCCGCAGCATCGCCGAGAGCAGCCGCAGCTTTTTGCTGACCCGCGACATTCCCCACCTGACCAGCCTCATTTTCGACGCCCGCCTGGGTGAACGGCGGCTGCTGATCAACTACGTCTACATTACCGACAAGCAAGGGGAGGTCGTCAGCCATACGTTTACGCGGCCTTTTCCGAAGAAGTTGCGCACGGTCAATGTGCTGCCGGCCGGCCAGTCGCACGCCATCCGGCTGATCAATACAGGGGCGGAAGACATATACGACGTGGCCGTTCCGGTGCTGGAAGGATTGTACGAAGTCGGCAGCGTCCACATCGGTCTCTACAAAAAACACATTGACCAGTTGATCGGCAAGCTGCGGACCACCTTCCTGGGTTTTATCTCCGTCGTGGTCGTCATATTCTTCGCTATCAGCCACTTTCTGGCACGCTATATTACGCGCCCGATCGCCCAGCTGACGCGGTTGTCGGACGCCATCAGTCGCGGACATTTCGATATCATGCCGGAGCTGGGGGCGCACAATCGCTGCTGGGAGTTCAAGAATTGCGGGAAGCAGGAATGCCAGGCCTATGCCAACACCGCAATACCCTGTTGGACCATGGAAAAATCAGCAGGGCATCGAGGTCCAACTTCCGGGCGGGAGATCGCCGATCCGGCGACGGAGTGCCTCGCCTGCCCGGTTTATAATGAAGGCGTCAAGGACGAAGTGCGCCAGCTGGCCAACTCCTTTATCAACATGACCTACCACATCAAGTCTTCGCAGGCGCAACTCAAAGAATCGGAAGAAAAATACCGCTCCTTATTCGCCAGCGGCCCCAACCCGATTTTTGTCCTGGACTGCCGTAGCCGGGAGATCCTGGATGCCAATCCCGTGGCCGAAGAAATCTATGGCTACAAACGTGAGGAATTGGTGGGTCGGGATTTTTCGGACCTGGGTCCCCTCGACCTGGAGCCGCCGACCGAAATCGGCCGTGCCTACAATCTCAGCCCCAAACTCCAGTACCGCCGTAAGGACGGCCGTACGCTGCATGTCAATGTTCATGCCTGCTCCTCCCGCTATATGACCCGCGAGGTCCTGATTGTTGCCACCACCGATATCACCGAAATGGTGGAAAAAGACAACCAATTGATTCAGGCCAGCAAGATGAAAAACCTGGGAGAGATGTCCGCCAGCATCGCCCACGAACTCAATCAGCCGCTGAACGCCATCAAAATGGGCAGTGAATACCTGGAGATGATGAACGAGACGGGTCGCGTGATTCCGAAACAGGATCTCTCCACCGTGGTGGTCGAAATCAGCCAGCAGGTGGACCGCGCCACCCAGATCATTAACCGGTTAAGGGATTTCGGCCGCAAATCCGACCTGAGCAAGAAGACGGTCGATCTCAACGATGCGGTGCGCAGCGTGATGGCTATCCTGGGACGGCAGCTGAAACTTCAGAATATCGTGGTCGAAACCCGTCTGGCCGAAGCGCTGCCGCGCATTCAGGCTCATACCAACCGTCTCGAGCAGGTGGTTTTCAACCTGCTGACCAACGCCCGGGACGCCATCAGCCAAAAAGCGGAAACCAGTGGGGACGAGGATGAGCGGCGCACCATCCGCGTGGATACCGCCAATGAAAACGGACGGGTGGTACTGATGGTGGCCGATAATGGTGCCGGTATTCCCCATGAAGTGCAGGATCGCATTTTCGAATCCTTTTTCACCACCAAGGAGATGGGCGAGGGGATGGGGCTGGGGTTGGCCATCTCTCTGGGAATCGTGGAAGACTACAATGGTGTGATCGATGTTGAAAGTCGCCTCGGGGAAGGCACCCGATTCCGGCTGACGTTCCCGGTGGCGTCCTGAACCCGGCCGGTTTCCCGGGTGGTGCGGTTTCGGTCCGGGCTTGATTGTGCCGCAATCATTACTACTATGATTTCCATCCCATTTGTATTCTTGTTGCGATTTTACGAACCGCCGAATGGAGCTTGAAAAATGCGCACGGCAACCGCTTTCGTTAAGCCGAAGGTTAAAGCATTTAGAATCATCAGTCTGTCGGGATGCCTATTAATTGCAGCGGTTGCAGCCCACGCCGCCTCAGCGGCATCCGGACCACCCGCAGTGGGTGAAACCTTTCCTGACATTATGCTGGAGGTGCCCGCCGATCCGGTTCATCGGAATTATCTGGGCGTGCCGGGGCCGAAGGTGTTCACCATCCCGGAAATCGCCGCCGAAATCGTGATTGTTGAAATTTTCAGTATGTACTGTCCGCACTGTCAGCGGGAGGCGCCCACCATCAACCAGATCTACGAACGCATCGAAGCCGACCCCAAACTCAAGGGCAAAGTTAAGATCATCGGCATCGGGGTGGGCAATTCCGCCACGGAGGTCGAATATTTCCGTAAAGCCTACGACATTCCTTTTCCGCTGTTCACGGATGGAGACTTCAGCATTCATAAGCGCCTGGGTGAGGTGCGGACGCCTTATTTTATCGGCGTGCGCAATTTCGACGGCGGCGCCCATGAGATTTTCTACTCCAGTCTCGGCGGGCCACGCGACGCCGGCGCGATGCTCGAGAATTTACTGAACGAGGCCGGTCTCGTCGATCGGTGAGGAGGTAGCGATGACGCGCGTTTTGTCTGTCGGACTGATATGGACGATACTATTGCTGCTGGTTCCGGGAAGCGCCGTAGGGGGCATGTCGGACATCCTTCCGGAAAATATCTACAATCCCGGCAAGCTCAAACCGATCGACAGCACGCTCAAGGTCAAAATCGGGGAGTCGGCTCCGGATTTCACGCTGCCTTCGGTTTCCGGAGAAGAAGTGTCCTTGAGTGATTTTCGCGGGAAAAAACATGTGGTGCTGTCTTTCGTCCCAGCGGCCTTTACTCCGGTCTGCTCCGATCAATGGCCGGGATACAATATCGTCAAAGGCCTGTTTGACGAGAACGAAGCGATCCTTCTCGGCATCACGGTCGACAATATCCCGACCCTTTACGCCTGGACCAAACAAATGGGGCAACTCTGGTTCCCGGTACTCTCCGATTTCTGGCCGCACGGCGCGGTGGCTTCCAGCTACGGCGTCCTGCGATCCGACGGGGTTTCCGAGCGGGCCCTTTTTGTGATCGACAAAGAGGGCGTCGTGCGCGCCATTCATGTGGCCGACATCAATGTAAGGCCGGACCTGGAGTGGTGCGCCGTCGAATTGAAAAAGTTAAACCCCTGAAAGCACCGGACGGGCCGTCTGTCGTCGATTGTAAACGCTATGACCAAATATCCTACTCGAGCGGGCGCTGTGGCATGACGCGTGGGCACGCGACCAAAATCCTGTCAGCTTTCTTACTCTTGCTGTTTTTCTTATGGGTGCCGACGGGCCTGTTTGCTAACGATCGGCGCCATTACAAAGTCCAAACCGTCAGCATCGAGAAAATGGATGCGATCATCCGTACCGCGGGCGATTGTCTTGTGGTCGTGATGGCCGCCTGGTGTCATCCCTGCATCGAAGAACTGCCGGCTTTGAAAGCCCTGAATCAGAAATACGCTCGAGAAGGGCTGCGGATGGTGGGGCTCAGTCTCGACTATGGCGGACCCCAGGAGATGGAGCCGCTTCTCAAGGCACAGCAGATCCGTTTTCCAGTCTATTGGACCGGCGAAGCGGCCATCGAAAAATACGCCATCACCAAAATACCCTTGCTCATCTTCTTCCGTGACGGCCGTGCGGTACAGCGGCTTCAGGGCCAACGCAGCCAAGCGGCGCTCGAGAAGGAAATTCGGCGTTTCCTCGACGATTCCTGAACGATCAGGCCGCGGCACGGTACCCTGTTGATGACGTTTCCCGTTGGTTTTGGCCGGAGGAGGGGGCCCTGCCCGGGGGCGCTTTAGTCGCGCATCCGCGCCTTACTGACCGACGCGCTCAGATCCTGCGCGGTGTAAAACGATGCCTTCATCACCTCGCGCCCATTGGCTCCGTAAACGACAATCAGCGGTATGGTGAGGTAGCCTGTCTGTTTGAGCCGCGCCAGCCCGGCTGGATTGTTGGCGGTGATATCGACTTTGAAAGGCGCCACATCCGCCTGTGAAAGCAACGCGACCACCCTGCGGGTGCGCAGGACGCTGTGCTCGAGCGCTTTGCAATTCAGGCACCAGGCCGCTGTAAAAACCATGACGACCACCTGTTCCTCGGCCAGGGCGCGCTGGAAACGCTCTGGTGTGTAATAGATCCAGTCGACCGGTCCGTCGTCCGTAAAGTGAAGCGCACCCCCTATGCTTGTGGTCAGTACCGCCAAACCCGCCAGGATACAGACGGTTTGGACCAGGCGGCGTCGGGACAGGATGAGCAGGCGAACGGCGGCCCAGAGTCCCCCCGCGGCAATAAACCCCATGACCCCCCACCAGTAGATACGCGATGGCGGATCCGGCGGCTGCACGGCCAGGGCGCTCAAGCCGGCGCCCAGAAAATACGTGGCTGCCGCCATCAGAAAAAGTCCCATGGCTTGCTTGACGAGTTCCCCGATCGGCCCGCTGCGGGGCATGCGCTGCACCAGGCCGGGAGCGGCCGACAGCACCAGATAGGGCAGCGCCATCCCCACACCGATGGCAGCGAAAACCGCCAGGGTGAAGGCGGGGCGTTGGGTCGCCGCCCAGGCGGCCGCCGTTCCCATGACCGGCGCGGTGCAGGGGGTTGAGAGCACGGCCGACAGGATCCCGATACCGAAGGCGCCGGCCAGGGTCTCTTGCTTGGGATTCAGGCGATAGATGAATTGGGGCAGAGGGATCGAAAAAGCGCCGCCCATGCCGACCGCCAGAATGGCAATGACGAGGCCGACCGCAATGGTGAAAAGGGGCAGCTGAAACAGCTGGTTAACGGCCGTCACTTTGCTGGAGAGCGCGATCGCCAGTCCGAGCAGCAGCCAGAAGGTCATCAATCCGAAGAATGTCGCCAGACCGAGCATCAGACAGCGCAGGCGATTCTGAGCGGCGCTGGAAAGGCTCATAATCTTAATTGGTATCAGGGGCAGGACGCAGGGCGTGAAGTTGAGCATGAGCCCGCCGAAGGTCGCCAGCACGAGAATGAGAATGAAACCGCTGCCGGCCGCAGCCCAGCTGAAGCGATAGTCGCCAAAGGCGAAGGTAAATTTCGGTGTTTCCGTTTTCTCGGGCTTCCCCAGGGCAGCAAACAGATCCGGGGCGGCCGGGCGGGGGATCTCTCCTGCCGCGGCGGCGGGCAACTTCGCCGTCAGGGTAATGGTCTCGGGGAAAAGGCAGCTGGCGGCGTCGCACGCCTGGTAGACCAGGGCGATTTTGATTCGTAAATCCTTTTCCGCAAAGCCCGGCGCAACCGCGACGGGAATGAGAACGGGCACGCGCCCGTCGAAGACCCTGATGGGGGCCTGGGCAAATTCGGCCTCGATGGTGTGGGCTTCCGGAAACCGCGGGGCTTCGAAACGAACGTCCTCAGGCGCCTGCACAACCCGGATCTGGGTTGGAACGGGCTTGAATGTCGGCTGCGGTGACATCTGCGCGGCATTGGCGTTGATGTGGTAGCCCGGGGCAATCTTCATCACAACGGCCAGCCCGATCCGATCGCCGGGGCGAACACGATCCACGGACCAGACCGTAGCGGCTTGAAGCACTGCTCCGGTCGGTTCAGCGCTGGCCGCCAGACGGGTGGTCAGCGTCAGGCTCCCGATCGCCAGAGCGAGGGCGAAACAGGCTGTTCGGGCGCTTGGCCGCAGCCCGCGGCGTCGGCGGCGGACGCCGCCGAGGCGCAAATAGCGCCGGGATTCGTCGGCGTCAGCTATCAAGCCCGATGTCGATACCACTCGTATACCCCTTTTCGGTGGCGATCACGTCCAGGTGGAGCGAGGCGATCTGTTCCAGGGGCGGGAACACGGGGCGGACAAGATCCCGCGTGTCGACCGATTTGAGGTACTGGCGACAGCGGTCGCAGACATCGACCCGCAGGTCGTTTTCATCTTCCGCGAAAAGATAATGCAGCTCTCCGGCCCGCGTATTTTCGCACAAGGCGCAGAAGACACGGGGCGCCCGCCATTGGTGGCGGCAGAAACTGCAGCAGAGCACCCGGCGGCCTTCGTGCGCCAGCAGGGCGAGGCCGGGGGCACTGCCGCAGACCGGGCAGCCGCTCTTGCGCCGGACCTCCTCGGGATCCAGGTGGTGGGCCAGCTGTGTGGCGCACGACTCGATGGAGGGCTGGATGCCGTGGTAGCATATGAAGGCCAGGGCTTTGCGGTCGATGCCGATCCGGTCGGCCATGGCGGGCAGATCACCGTCGTCGCCCGAAAGCAGACTGCGGAAGAGTCGTTCGGGATCGAGCTTCCGTTGCTCGAGGGCTTCCACCAGGCGTTCGGCCGCATCCTGAATTTGCGTCTGGTGCACGGCGATCAAGCGGCAGATTTCACGCACGAGGCGCTCGGCCGACGCCGTGTCGACGCGCAAGGCGGCAATATCCACCAGCGGCTGACCGTCCTGCTGCCCGGCCGCAACGGTGTCCGGCGCCAGTTGAATCGGCTCGAGGATAAGATCGCCTTTGCTTTTTTCCTGGGCGCAGAAGACATCGGCATAAAAGGCCAGCATCTTCGCGTAGGCCGGGCGCCGTTCGGCCAGTTTACGGGCGGCCCGTTCGATTTTAGCGGTTGTCATCGGTGTTGGTTCCGGCATGCATTCTCCAGCGGAATAGGGGTTTCCGGGTTGGGGCTCGGTGCGCTGCGTTGGCGGGATCAAACCGCCGGCCCGTTACGGGCGCCGGGCGCTTGACCCGGCCTTAAACAGCGCCGCGCGTCGCCGCCGAGCCGCTCACGCGCTTTGACATGCTGGTGCATGCATACACGAAACCGGTGCGCGAATCCAGTCGCAATGCCCGTTCGAGCGGAAGCCGGCGGTGCCACGCAGGCGGGGGGAAGACGGCTTCCGTCTTCCCCCCGCGATGATACGCCGAGATGGTCTCGGTCGGTTAGCCCAGGCGCGATGTAATCTGGGTCAACGGACGCAGCAAGCGGCGCAGGGCCACCTGGCGGGTAACATCGAAAGCGGTCGCCGCGGCGACGGCATTCGAATGGTAAAGGCCCGGCTTGTAGCCGACGAGAAAGATGACGCGCACGTCATCCGGATCCAGCAGCTGGGCCTGGGGATATTTCTTTTTGGCGCGGGCCAGATGCTCCTTGGCCTGGGCCATGATCGCGTCCCTTTCACCGAAGGCCATGGAGCCCGTCGGGCAGGTTTTAACGCAGGCCGGCACCAACCCGTTCTGAACGCGGTCGATGCACATGTCGCATTTGGCGAGGACCCCGTCCGCCCCGACTCGGGGGATGTCGTACGGGCAGGAGCCGATGATTTCCTCGGCATCATATTCCCGGGTGAGTGACGTAAACTGAACCGAGCCGTTGGCGTCTTCGGAGTAGATGGCCTTGGGGTCGTCGATGACGTCGCGGCAGGGCGGCTCGAGGCAGTGCCGGCACTGGTCCGGAAAGAACAGCCAGCGCAGGCGCCCGTCGATCTCCTCCTCCTTCATGCGCACGAGTTTGTAGGTCTCGAAGGAAAGGTCCTCCGGGTTCTGGAAGCTGCCGCGGTTCACCGTCTCTTCGGCCGGCAGATCGTGCCATTGCTTGCAGGCCACCTGGCAGCCGCGGCAAGCGGTACACAACGTGGTGTCGATTAAAAATGATTTACTCATGAGAGCTCACCGCCTTTCTCATATCTTGACGACATTGACCATGAAAGCCTTGGTTTCCGGTATGCGCGTGTTGGGGTCCCCCGTGGAGGGGGTCAGCAGGTTGGCGCTGTCCTCCTTGCCGTTCTTGGGCATGGCCCAGCCGTAATGCCAGGGCAGGCCCACCTGATGAACGACCGTACGGCCCAGGTTGAAGGGCTTGAACCGGGGGGTCACAATGGCGGTGGCCTCCAGCTTGGCCCGCGGCGAGGTCACCATCACGCGTTCGCCGTTTTCAATGCCTTTGAGTTTGGCCAACTCCACGCTCATCTCGACGAACATCTGGGGCTGCATCTCCATCAGATAGGGTTGGTGCCGCGTCATGACGCCGGTCTGCCAGTGCTCCACCACCCGGTAGGTGGTGGCCACGTAGGGATAGCGTGGGTCGCAGGTGGCCCACTCGTCGGCTTCGCCGCCGAAGACCGGAGCGGTGGGGTTGATGCGCTGGGGATTGAGGATGTTCTTTTCCACCGGGCATTCCAACGGCTCATAGTGCTCCGGCAGGGGCCCGTCATTGAGGCCCGGGCCAAAGATCTGGGCATGGCCGTGTTTGCGCATGATGAAGGCGTGTTTGCTCTTGGGGTTGGGTTTGCCGTCGGCGCCCACCAGGGGCGGCCAGCCCCCGTCAGGGACATCGCCGATCCATTTTTCGCCGGTCCACTCGATGACCCGCTGGTCCTTGTCCCAGGGTTGCCCCTTGAGGTCCACCGAGGCCCGGTTGTAGATGATCCGGCGATTGACCGGCCAGCACCAGGCGAATTCCGGGAAGAGCCCGATCTTGTTGGGGGCGTCTTCCTGGCCGCGGCGGGCGGCCATGTTGCCCTTCTCGGTGTAGCTGTTGCAGTACAGCCAGTTGCCCGACGAGGTCGAACCGTCCGCCTGCAGAAAGGCGAAACTGGGCACCAGCGTGCCCTTCTTGTAGGTTTTGCCCTTGATGCTGACGTCTTCCTGGAAGTAGCCGTTGATCTCCTTGGCCACCTTGTGGGGATCGTAGTGCCCTTTGGTGCGGTAATCCCACTTGAGGTTGGTGATCGGCTCGGGGAAGGTGCCGCTCTTGGCATAGCGTTCCTTCAGCTTTTCACCCAGTTCGAGAATGATGTCGCCGTCGGGCAGGCTGTTGCCCAGAGGCTTGGGACCCTGGTAGCGCCACTGCATCCAGCGGCCGCTGTTGGTGACGCTGCCTTCCTTTTCGCAAAATACGGATGCCGGTAAAAAGAAGACCTCGGTCTTGACCTTGGCGGGGTCGACCCCGGGGCCTTGCCAGAACGAGGCCGTCTCATCATCGAAGATGTTGGTATTGACGAGCCAATCGAGGTTTTTTAGTGCTTCGCGGACCTTGGCGGCATTGGCGCCGCTGCAGGCCGGGTTCTGGCCCCAGGCGAAGAACCCCTTGATTTCACCGTTGTACATGGCATCGAACAGATCGAGCCATGAGTAGGCCGTGCCGTCATCCACCTTGGGCATCCAATCGTAGCCAAAGTCGTTCTTGGTGGTGGCAGCCTCGCCGAACATGCTCTTAAGCAGGCTCACCGAGTATTTGGGGTAGTTCTGCCACCAGTTGGCGCTCAGAGGGTCTTTGCTGGCGGGAGTCCATTTCTTGTTGTAGGCCGCAAGGGAGGTGTTGCTGGCCCGGGCGGTCTTGAGATAGCCCGGCCATATGTGCCACAGCAGGCAGTGGTCCGTGGAGCCCTGGACGTTGGATTCCCCGCGAAGGGCGTTCACACCGCCGCCGGCCATGCCCATGTTGCCCAGCAAGAGCTGGACAATGGCCATGGTGCGGATGGTCTGGGTGCCGGTGGTGTGCTGGGTCCAGCCCATGGCGTACATGATCGTGCCGGCCTTGCCGACCTTGCCGGTGGCGGCAAAGGTCGTGTAGATCGTTTTAAGGTCCTTCTCCGGCGTTCCCGTGATCTCCGAGACGGTTTTCATGTCGTAGCGCGCAAAATGCTTCTTGAGCAATTGGAAGACACTGCGCTCGTGCTTCAGGCTGCGATCCATTTGGGGCACGCCCTTCTCGTCCAGATCGAAGGCCCAGGCGTTCTTGTCGTATTTGCGCCCGTCGTAGTCGTAGCCGGAAAAAACACCGTTCTTGAACTCGAACTTGTCGTTCACGATGAAAGGTGCGTTGGTGTAGTGGGCGATATATTCCTCGTGATAGAGCTTGTTGTCGAGGATGTATTTGATCAAACCGCCGAGAAAGGCGATGTCCGAACCCGAGCGCAGCGCGGCGTAAATATCCGCCTTGGAAGAGGTGCGCGTAAAGCGCGGGTCCACGCTGATCAGGGTAGCCCCCTTCTGCTGGGCTTCGGTAACGTATTTAAAGGAGATCGGGTGGTTTTCAGCGGCATTGCTTCCCATGATCAGGATGCAGTCGCTGTTTTTAATGTCGATCCAGTGATTGGTCATCGCACCGCGTCCGAACGACTCTGCCAGAGCCGCAACAGTGGCGCTGTGTCAGATGCGTGCCTGGTGTTCGACGTACACCAGCCCCATCGCTCTCAGCAACGATTGATAGATCCAGCATTCCTCGTTGTCCATGGCCGCACTGCCCGTGGAGGCGATGGCTGTGGTGCGGTTGACGACCTGGCCTTTGGCGTTCTTCGTCTCGAAAGAGGCGTCGCGGGTTTTCTGGATGCGAGCGGCGATTTCCGAAAGGGCCCAGTCCCAGGAGACTTTCTGCCATTGGTCGGAATTCGGCGCCCGGTAGAGCGGTTCGGTGATCCGGGCTTCGTTTTCGGTCAACTGTGCCAGCGAAGCGCCCTTGGAGCAGAGGGTGCCGCGGTTGATCACATGGTCGGGATCGCCCTCGATGTTGATGACCCGGCCGTCGCCCTTGCGGCTGGTGTGGACGATGAGACCACAACCCACCGCGCAGTAAGGGCAAATGGACGTGGTCTCTTTGGCGTACTGGGTTTTGAGCAACTGAGCCTGGACTTTGACCGGCTTCAGGTCAAAACCCAAGCCGCTCACGGCCAGTCCGGCGGCGGCTGAACCTGAAATCTGCATGAACTGCCTTCGGTCGACTTTCATGGAAAAACCTCCTGTTTTCCGGTTGAGGATTCCAGGACTGTGGCCGTCACTGCACATACCGCCGCTTATCCCTGTGGGAGGGCGGCGTTCCAGCCGCCTGTTGGAGGCGCCGATGGATGGGCGTTAGCGGCTGGAAGCCGCCGGCGGCATACAGTCCCTCGGAAGGTATGCGTGGACAACCCTTATAGTGCCGGGGTTACATCGGGGTTACAGGGAAGGTTACAGACCGCCTGGCGCCGACCTTTCAGCCAGCGGTCGATCGTCCGCGAATCCTTTCGCCGAGTTCGACGGTGGCCCTGTCCGGAGAGGCGCCGATTTCGTTTTGCAGGAAGGTGCGCATGGCTTCAAAGAGCTGAAGGGCTTCCTGGGGGCGGCCGGCCGCATCCAGCAACCGCATGAGGTGGCGCTGGGCTTTTTCCTGGGCCGGATCGAGGTCAATGATCTGACGGTAACAACGCCGGGCTCCGGCGAATGCCTGCTGCGCCTCCAGGCGGCGGCCCAGCCTGTACATCAACTGCATGAACGCCTGCCGCAGCGTCGTGCGTTTCATTTCCGCCCATGTCAGATAGGGTTCTTCCGGCAGGAAATCGCCCCGATAGAGGGCGCCGGCCTCCCGACGCATGGTCTGGAGTTCGTGGGCGTCGGCGGACGCGACGATACGCCGGGCGCGCTTGCACAATCGATGGAGGGCGTCGGTGTCCACCCGGCACAAATGCTTGTCCAGCGAAACCAGATTGTCTTTGAGATGGATGTAGGACGAGCCGCGGACGGGATCCAGATCGGGCTCCAGCATCTTGCGCAGGCGGTGCAGGGTGACTTTGAAATTGCGAAGGGATTTTTCCGGCGGATGATCGGGCCAGACCGCCTCGAGCAGAATGTCTTTGGGAATATGACGGCCGCCGTGCACCAGAATGGCTTTGAAGAGCAGGGCCGGGCGGCTCCCCTGCCAATCGCGGGAGGCGAGCGGGGCCGTGCCGTTGCGCAGGATCTGAAGGCCGCCCAGGGTGCGGATGTTCAGCACCGGTATCCGCGCGCGGTAGATCGCATGGCTTGCCTGGCGGGCATCGATGGATTGGGTCACGGGGTCGTCTTCCCGGCCGGCCACCATTGTCCTGACTTCCGCCTCGTCCAGCCGCTCGGCCAGCAGATGACGGGCGTGCTGCACGGCCCCGGGGAGTTCGTGTTGAATGGCCAACGCGCAGGCCCGGGCGAGGTCGACGGGTCGCAATAGATAAAAATTATTGAAATTTTTCTGGGCGGCGGTTCGGAAAGCCGTGTCAAGAAGGTTTTCGGCGGCATTGACTTCCTTGGCGGCATTGCGGACCAGCGCCAACCCGATCTGCGCCGCGCAGGCGTCCAGTGACAAGCCGCGTTCTTCGAAGACCCTCAGCGCCGATGACAGATGGCGATCGGCTTCGGGCAAAGCGCCGGTATTCATGGTGATGAAGCCCATAAGTGACCGGCAGCGCGCCGCTTGAATGGCAGTGAGGTTCGGGATGGCGGCGGCCTGGCTGATAAGGTTCAGAGCGGGTGTGAATTGTCCCTGATGATAGCCGCCCAGACCGGCCAGCCAGTAACCGGCCGCACGATAGGCCGGATCGTTCAGCAAAACGGCCACATCGTGCAGATGCCGTTGGGTTTTTTCAAGGGCGCCATAGGCTTTGTGATGAATCTGAATCAGACCCGTCGCTTCCAGAAAAGACGGATAGAGGCAAATCAGACCCCAGCGGTCGATGGCCTCCTGCAGCGTTTTGAGTTTGGCGTCGGCATCCGCCGCACGGGCCTCGATCAGGGCCACATGGCATTCGGCCAGGTCGCGCAGGGCCCCATATTCCGGAAGCTGATCGTCGGTGCTCAAATCGTGAGCCACCTTGAGACGTTCGCGGGCTTGGTCGAATTCGCCGAACAGGACATGGCCGCGGGCGGCGATGGCGTGCGTGTTGGCCACCAGGCGGCGGTTACGGATGCGTTTGCCCAGTACGACGGCATTTTCGCAGGCAGACAGCCCCTTGTGGAGATCGCCGCCCGGGTCGGCGAGGGTGCCGAGCCCCAATTGCTGCCACAGCAATGCCTTGGCGAAAGTGAAATGGGGCAGTGCGCGGGTCGTCTGCAGCAATTCCTCCCCTTCGGCCAGCCAGGGGGCGAGGATCGCGGGGGCGTAGCCGTTGAATACCGCCGTTTCAATCCGGTAGGCCAGGGCCAGCATCCGCCCCCGAACATGACCGGAGCGGGCGAAGGCGTCGCTTGCGCTCTGCAACTCGGCGATGGTGCGGCGGCCTCCCCGGATCCGGAAGGCCGCGGCCTGCAGCAGGCTCAACCAGGGGTCGTTGCGGATATGGGTCGACGGCAGCCGGGACGTCCACGGGATGATGTCCGCAAAGCGTCCCTCGATGAGCAGTTCCATGCCAATGGTGGTAACCATGCGTGCGGCGGCGGCGACGTCATCGGCCCGGATGAGATAGTCGGCCGCGGATTGGAGGTCGCCCTGTTCCCGACAATGCCGGGCCGCTGCCGACAGCATGTGACTGCGATCCTGGCCGGATAAATCGGTTTGCGCCCGACCGGCAAGATAGGCGCGCAACAGCGGGTTCATTCGCAGGGTCCACGATCCTGGCGGGGCGGGTTCGAAATGGACGAACAGGTGCTGCCGGACGGCTTCGTCTGCCAGATGGTCGGCCTCCGGGGTCCCGAACAGTTCCCGCATCAACGTGGACGGTATGACGTCGAAAAGAGCGGCACTGGTGAGAAAAGCCTGCATGGCCTCGGGTTGGGGTTGCAGGATTTCTTCCCCGAGAAAACGGCCGGCCTCGCTTTCAAATCGCTGGCGCATTGCCGCCGACGCAATCGATGCCTTGCTCGTCTCGGGGGCTCGCTGCAGTTCTTCGGCCAGAATCACGAGGCCGCCGGCCCAGCCGGCGGTCATGCGGTGGACCTGTCTTTTGCTGTCGGCATCCAAGCTGAGCGCGTTGCTGGTCTTGAAGAAGGCGTCGATTTCATCTTGCGTAAACGCCAGATCATGATCGTCGATCAGCAGGGCTTGCCGTCGCATGCGATGGCGTTGCAGGGCCAGGGGCAGATCGGCGCGGGAGAGAAAATAGACGCTGCCATCGGGCGGGCGTGCCGCGACGATGGCGTCGATCCATCCACGGTACACCGACGGTTCCCCGATGCGGTGCCAGCCGTCAAAGACGAGATGGATGTCGGGCGGCAGGCAGGCGAGAAGTTGGGCGATGTGTTGCGGGCCCGGGCTCGGTCGGATTTCCATCGGCGGGGGGGGGCCGGGTGCGAAGCACGTGGTCAGGCATTCGGCCAGGTGCCGGATGAAGTCGCCCGGATCGGCGTCCGCAGGCCCCAGGCGCATCCAGCAGGCGCGTTTCCGTTCACGTTGGAGAAAATCACCGATCAGGGTTGTCTTGCCCTGGGCCGCCTGGGCGCTGACAGCGACAATGCCTGGTGCGGCAACACGTGCCAGCAACTGATGCAGCCTTGGGCGATGCACGATGGCTGGCAGCAGCGGTCCCGATTGAGGGTTTGGCTTCATCTGAGGGGGTCTCTCCTGCGAACAGGCGTTTGCCCGACGGCGCGCCGCTAAGGGGGCCGCAGGCTGCAAAATCATGTCGAAGCATAGCAGAAGCGTAAAAGGGGGAAAAGGCTTAAAGAGCTATGAATTCAATAACAACTCGATAGCGCGCGCCATCCATGCGTGCCGCACCGGGTGCCGGTGCGGCGCGCCGGGCGTGGTGACGAATCCGTTCCCATGTCGCGTGCCCCATGACAAATGCCACAAATTCAGGTACGGTGTTGAAAATGGCGGCCGTACAGACGGCCGCCGCTTGCAAACAAACGCCAGTCCGGACCCGCGTGATGACAACCATCCTGGTGATTGATGACGAGACGGCCACGTTGACGATGTTCCGTCTGTTCCTGAGTGCGATGGGATACCGTGTCCTGACGGCCGAAGACGGTCCCACCGGCCTTCGGCTGCTCGAGCAGGAGCATCCGTCCATTGTGTTTACGGATTTGAAGATGCCGGTGATGGATGGTTTCGACGTCATCCGGGCCATCAAGAAAAAATCACCGGAAACCGAAGTCGTGGTGATTACCGGCCACGGCGATATGGATCTGGTGCTGCAGGCCCTGAACCTCGAAGCCACGGATTTCATCAACAAACCGATCAAACGCGAGGCGCTCGAGGCCGCTTTGACGCGCGCCCTCCACCGATGGCAGAGCGATGACGCCCAAACGGAACAACTGGTCCTCAACCAGGCCGACGGCATTGCCGTTATCGCTGTGCAGGGCAAACTCCGGGGGACCTCGGCGTCCCCGCTGAAGACAATGGCGCGCGACGCCATCGCCGCCGGCTTGCAAGGCGTCGTCTTCAGTTTCGACCCCCATCTGGCGGTGACCGGTTCCGGTATCACGACACTCACTCAGGTGCTCAACGATTTCCGGCAGGCCAACCTCAACGTGGCCTTCAGCGGGTTGTCGATCAACCTGCGCACGGTGTTCGAAATGCTGGGCGTGACCCGCTACGTTCGCATTTACGAAGCAGAGTCGGATGCCATCGCCGCCTGTCGCCATTAGATTCAGTGTCAACTCTGCCCCTCAAACGCCGGGTCGATCCCATCACGGATCGCTGCCGCGCACTGCCGGCCACCGCGGTCGGATGGACGACGGATGCCTGCGGCCGATATTTCCCGACCCCGCGGACACCGTCTAATTGAGAGTGCCCGTGGCCCTTCCGAATGCCATTGACACCGCGATACAGACCCTTCCGATTGCCACGGTTCGGGAAGAACTCCGATCGGCCCTGGGTCAACATGCCGGAGCGGTATTACACGCACCCCCGGGGGCCGGAAAAACGACGATGGTGCCGTTGGTGCTGCTCAATGAGCCCTGGCTCGGCAACCGGCGAATCCTCGTGCTCGAACCCCGGCGGCTGGCCGCCCGGGCCGCCGCCGAACGCATGGCCGGCCTCCTGGGCGAACCGGTTGGACACACAGTGGGCTATCGCCTGCGCATGGAGCGGCGCGTCAGCCCGAAGACCCGGATCGAAGTGGTCACCGAGGGCATTCTGACACGTATGCTGCAGTCGGATCCCGCATTGACAGATGCCGGGCTCGTCATTTTCGACGAATTCCACGAACGCAGCCTGCAGGCGGATCTGGGCCTGACCTTGTGCCTTGACATCCAGGGCGTGCTCAATGCCGGGCTGCGCCTGCTGGTCATGTCGGCGACGCTGGAGACGGCTGCCGTGGCTGCCTTCATGGGGAATGTGCCCGTGGTCGGTTGCCGTGGGCGATCTCACCCGGTGGAAACCCGCTACGGCCAACCGCGGATGCGTCGCGGCCTTGAATCCCGCGTGGCTGCCGCTGTCTGCCGCGCCGCTGCGGCGCATGCGGCCAGTATCCTGGCGTTTTTACCCGGAGCCGCCGAGATTGGGCGGGTGGCGCGGCGGCTGCAGCGCGCCGGATTGGGGACGGACTGGATCATTCAGCCGCTGTTCGGGCGCCTGACCCGCGCCGCGCAAGAGCGCGCCATCACACCGGCACCCGCAGGCCAACGCAAGATCGTCCTGGCCAGTGCCATTGCCGAGACCAGTTTGACCATCGAGGGGATCCGCGTGGTGGTCGATTCCGGCTTCATGCGTGTTCCCCGCTTCGATCTTCGCAGTGGCATGACCCGGCTGGTGACACTGCCGGTGACCAAGGCTTCGGCTGACCAGCGTCGCGGTCGGGCCGGGCGCACCGGGCCCGGCATTTGCTACCGTCTGTGGTCCGAGGCAGAACAGGCGGCCCTCGTGCCCCACAACCAGCCCGAGATCGCCGTTGCCGACATGGCCGGTCTGGCGCTGGAACTCGCGTTATGGGGCGTCAACGAGCCCGCTGCCCTGCGCTGGCTGGACACCCCGCCGCCGGTGGCCTTCAAAGAGGCTTGCGCGTTGCTGAAATCCTTCGGCGCCATCGATCGTCAAGGCCAGGTGACGGCGCACGGTCGGGAAATGGCTAGGCTGCCGGCCCATCCCCGACTGGCCCACATGCTCTGTATGGCCAGGGATCACGCCCTCGGCCGGACGGCCTGCGATATGGCTGCGCTGCTCAGTGAACGGGATTTTGTTTTCACCGGGCCTCATTCGCCGGATGCCGATTTACAGTTGCGCCTCGACGGCCTGGATGCCCTTCGCGACAATGCGGTGGATAATGTCGACCCGATCCGAATGGATCGGTCGGCAGCACGGCGGGTGCGAAAGGCCGCGGTCCAGCTTTATCGCGTGCTCGGGCAGCCGCCCGAGAAACCGCAGCGGCTGGCGGCAGGGCGCCTGATGGCCTGGGCCTATCCAGACCGCATCGCCCAGCGGCGCAGCACCGGCGAAGGACGTTTTCGACTGGCCAACGGGCGTGGCGCCTATCTGCCAACCGAAGATCCCCTGGGGGCCTGCGATTACATCGTCGCGGCCGAACTGGACGGCAACCCCCGCGACGCCCGTATTTTCCTGGCAGCGGCCTACGACGGCGATTTATTGCGGGACCAGTTCGCCGGAAGGCTTTACTGGCAGTCCCGCGTGGGATGGGATCCACAGCGCAAACGGGTGGCGGCGCTGCGCCATTGCCGCTTCGAAGCGCTGGCCCTGCGTACGGAATCGATCACGGACCCCGATCCGAATGCGGTTCAAGCCGCACTGTTTATCGGGGTGCGCCGCCATGGACTTGAATGCCTGCCCTGGAAACCCGAGCTGCGTGCCTGGCAGGCCAGGATTGGATTCCTTCGGCGGGTGATGGGCGGATGGCCGGATTTCTCCGACGCGGGCCTTATGGCCAATCTGGAAAAATGGCTGGCGCCCCTTACCATCGGTGTGATGCGGCTGCGCGACCTGCAAAAAATCGATCTGGGCAAGGCGCTGAGGGGCCAGCTGAATTGGCGCCGGCGGGAGGCGCTCGACCGATTGGCCCCGGTCCGTCTGCAGGTGCCCAGCGGGCGTGCAGTCCCTGTCGACTATGACGCGGATCCGCCCGTTCTGGCCGTGCGGCTCCAGGAGATGTTCGGCCTTGCCGAGACGCCGACGGTGGCCGGCGGCCGCCAGCCCCTGGTCGTCCACCTGCTTTCTCCGGCGGGGCGGCCGGTACAGATCACCCAGGATCTGGCGGGATTCTGGCAAACGGGTTACAATGAAGTCCGTAAATCCTTGAGAGGGCGCTACCCCAAGCATCATTGGCCCGAAGACCCCCTCACAGCAAGGGCGAGCCATCGTATTCGCCCCCGTAAATCGTAACCCCGTTATTACGCGGAACGCATGGGGAGAACAAATGCCAACCGAAACCGCACGCCAGAATGCCATCGCCGCCCATATTCTGAAGGATCCCTTCGCGCGCAAGCTCGGGGCCCGCTTCGAGGCCATCCGCCCGGGCTACAGCCGTGTCGCCGTGACTGTTGACGCGGATATGGTCAATTTCCACGGCATGACCCACGGCGGTCTGATTTTCGCTCTGGCGGACATGGCCTTTGCCGCCGCCGGCAATTCTCATGGCCAGACGGCCGTGGCCCTCAACGGCAACATCACGTTCCTGAAACCCTCCCGGCCGGGGGACCGGCTGGTGGCCGAAGCCAGGGAGATCCAGGCGGCCGGCCGCACGGCGATTTACGCCGTCACGGTGCGGGAAGCCTCCGGCGATACCCTGCTGGCCTGCAAACAGGCTACGGTCTACCGCAAGAAAGAGTGGTTTGTCGAACCGGCGGAGCCAACGGTGTAGTAGGACAGCGCTTGACGGTGGGTGTGCCGGGGCCGAGCACCGATCAATCAATCACCGATGAGGATGCGCGTATAGGCGGTGGGGTTTTCAAGACGGGCGTGCATTTGAAAAGCGCCGTGACCAAGGCTGGCCCAGGCCAGATTTGACCCATATGCTCGGCGGGTTCGCCATCGTTCTGAGATCGGCGGGTCAAAGCTGCCGGTCTTTAATTGTCCGGTAGCGCTGAACATTTTTATCGCCTAAAGCTGTTTAAGTTGCCGGCGCGATTCGGCCCGGACGGCTCGATCCCGAGACGTTCTCGCCATTGCTTGATCAAACCCGGTTGAATTCGATATACCTTCGATCTGACCGGCGGCGCAACAAAGAGGGGCGTGATCCGGGCGCGCCATTCGGCTGGCGCTCGGGACGCCAGAAATATGATGACGACGACACTCATCCTTGTACTGACCGCGGCGGCGAGTTGGCTGCTTTACGAACGCCACCATTTGCGGCGACGCCTGGCGCGTATGAGCCGTACCGCCCAGGGAAAGCGCAGCGAGTATGAAAAACTGGAAGGGGAGCGCCGCAGCGAAGTCGAGGCCCGGCGTCTGACCGAAGACAAATTGCGCAGTTACCTGCAGTTGATGGACACGATTATCAACGCGATCCCCAATCCGGTCTATTTTCGGGATGGCGACGGCGTATTTCAGGGCTGCAACAAAGCGTTTGCAAGCGAAATCGCGGGCCTCACGCGCGATCATATTCTCGGCAAAAGACCGCGGGATCTGGTGGGGCCGATGGCGGAAGAACTCGTCGACCGTCTGGAGGGCAATGCCAAGGGAACGGACCGGCATCACGATCTCGATTCGTTCGAGGCGGAAGTCCCCTGCGCGGACGGGATCCGCCGCGAGTTTCTTTTCACGATCAACAAACTATCCCCGGAGGAGGGGGCGGCGGCAGGCAGCGTGGGGGTCATGCTGGATCTGACCCAGAAAAACCGTGCGGCTCGCGAGCGCGCCCAGCGGGAGAAATTCCAGGGGGTGCTGGAGACCGCCGGGGGCGTCTGCCACGAGATGAATCAACCCCTGCAGGTCATCTCCGGATACGCGGAAATCATGATGGGCGAGATGCCGCCCGAACACAAGATGTTTCGCATGGCCCGTCAGGTCAGCGAACAGGTGGACCGCATGGCGGACATCACCACCAAACTTCAGAAGATAACCCACTACGAAACCATGGATTACGGGGAGCACGCCCGGATCATCGATATCCACAAATCTTCGCGGCCGGACTGAGCCCCCGGAGAAACCCGGAGGCCGATAGCGGCACCTTTTTCCCCCTGCGGCGCGCAATCATCAACCCGTATCCGAGAGGCATACCTATCCACCAGACGGTTAGAAGCGGTTTATCTCGGGGTGCTGCATGCAAACACATTGCCGCGCGGTCCGCACCACCTCCCTGACAGGCGGTTCGACATCGCGACATTCAACCGGGGCTTATTCGCGTTGCCCAACCGACGGTTGGAAATTCGTCGCTTCGGGCAGACATCCCCCATCGGAGGAAATGATCACAGTCGGCACCGCGTTTTGGCGCCGGGTGCGTTACGAGAACCAATCAACGGGCGAGCTCAAGGATAGCTGTCCCGACAAAGATGCGCTGCGTCTTCGGCAGGGGGTCAAGACTGGGCGCCTGACGGCGCTAGCGGGCTGTTGCCCGGATCGCGAATCGACTTCCGAAAAACCGTCGGCATCTTTAATGGTGTGATTCGTCAACCGGGGCCCTGCGGCAAGGCCGGCTTTCAAGGACTGGCCCCGGCGCAAGGGAGGGAGGAGGCGATGGTAAATCTGGCAGTGCGGTTCCACATCGGCGCCTGAGGACGCGATACGATCGATCCACAGGGGCAATCGAAAAAAATCCAAGCCCAGTTGGATGACAGCGCGCGATCTACCTGCAAACCGCTGTTTCCAATAGCATTAAGCGACGCGCTTGTATTCCGCGTAGCCGATCAAAAAGCGGTTGTCATCATCGTAGTCGATGGCATGGCAGATATTGATATCGCGGCGGCAGAATTGAATGCGACGCAACTCGTTCAGTTTGCTGCAATTGTCGACACATTCATCCTTGGGCATGTTCTTGTTTTCGCATGTGCGGCAGGGGGAGGAAATCATCTCTCACCTCTTCGTCTATGGTTGGTTCGTGATCCATGAGGTGCCGATTAAACGACTGAATCGCGCTCATTTGCTGATGCAATTGGAATGCCACTTTGGGGAAATCTGACACTGGCGTCGGACGAATAGTCCGTAAAGGTATGATTTCAAGACGTTGTCGGGGTTGTCCCCGAATCGGTGCGCGGGGCAAACGGCCACAATATGGTGCGGGCTTCGGATGGTGCGAGGTCAAAATATTGACGATCCGGTCGTCGCTCGAAGGAGGCGGGCATTATGGCCACACGGGCATCGACGGCGAGCAGGCTTGCCAAAAAAAAAATGGGCTGGAGATAGAAATCACGACGGCGAAGGACTTAAAAGGGTTAAAAAGAATAATATTTTTTTACTGTGCGCCGTTAAAAAAATTAATACCTTCGATGGTCCCCGTCGGGTTTCATTCCTGCGCCTTATAAACACATCGCTTTTTCACCCTTGATCGTGAGAGGAAAGCAATCGCGTTGAAATCCATATCACTCAAACGGGTCGGCCCGCTCGTGTCGATTCGGTTCTTCGACCGAATGGTCGACCGCCAGACCCGCCAGCTGAGCGCCATGCTCCAGCGCAGCATCGTCGAGGCCGGAGGGCGCATTCGCCTGCTGCTCGCCATCGAAACCGAGATTTACGGCCGAAGTCCGGAGTCGCTGTTTGAAAGTCTCCATTTCCTCAAGCTTCACGCCGAGCAGATCGATCGCATCGCCATCGTGGGACGCAAGTCCTGGGAGCGCACCTGTATCGGTCTTTTCGGTCTCTTCAGCGGGATCACGATGGAGTACTTTGATCGCGCGGACGCGGTCAACGCTGTGCGCTGGCTGCAGGGATTGCCATCGCAACCCCCAAAGGCGATCAAATAGGTGAAAGGCCCCTCGAGGCGTTGACACCAGACAACGCGCCCGCATCCCGATGAAACGCCGAGTCAGGCCGGTCTGGCTTCCGGGGAGACCGATATCACTCCGACCGGGGCGAGATTTCGGCCGGTGTGTTCCGTGACGCCTTCCGGATCGTCTCGATTTCGCCGGCCGGAATACCCAGCGCCGCCAGAAACGCATGGTGGTCGTCCGGGTAAAGGTGTTCGAACTGGATGTGCCACTGCATCATATCTTCCTCGCTCATGCCGGAGGCCCGCAGCAGGGTGACCCATTGGTCCCTGTCGAGACCCTCCACGCGGCGGGCCAGCTGTCCGCTGCCCAGCAGCCGCAGGGTGCGCCGCTGCTGGAGGCGGAGTCTGGCAATTTGGGCGTCGAGCGCTTCGAGCTGGCTTTCGAGAAGCCTTGCGGCCGTTCCCTCGATGTCGGAACTGAGAATGGCGGCGATATCCTGAAGGGCCATACCGGTTTGCCGATAAGTGCAAATCCGCGCCAGTTTGCGCCGGTCGTCTTCGGTGTAAAGGCGGTAATTGGACCGGCTGCGACCGCTCGGCCGAAGCAAGCCGATCCGGTCATAGTAGAGCAGGCTACTGCGCGACAGATCGAATTGCCGTGCCAGACGACTGATGGTGTACATGGTTGCCCCTAATTCGTGTGATGGCGTTTGAGTGTCGTACCCGTGGCCAGGTAGTGGTTGATGGCCTTTTCCCAGAAACGCATGGTCTCAAGAAAATCCTCTTCGGTCAGGTTGTCAATCCACGGGTTTCCTTCCGGCGCAATGGCGGTATAGGTGTAGGTGATATGGACCTTCGAACGGTGCGCGCCGGCCGGTTCGAGGACGATTTCCAGTAGGCAGACGACGCTGTCCGGCGTGTAGCGGGCGAAAACGATCTCATGTTCTTCACGGCTATAGCGGGTGATCACCCAGAAAGTGTCTTTCGCGTCCACCGAGGAGGTGCGAAAGACACAGCCTTTCTCGGCCAAACCCGAGTCGGAATACATCATCGTGAATCGCCATCCATCCAGCCAGTCGGCTTCGCGAACAGGGCACAGGAGCGGGAAAACGGTTTCAGGCGGTGCCAGGTTGGTCTGGCAGAAGCGGAAAGTGCGGCGCTTGGGACTAAAGGCGGACATGCCGGGTTCCTTTCGTTGCGTTCTCAGGATCGAACGGGGACAGGCTAAACTGTATATCTATGGTCGGGTCAATAGGCATTTGCGCCTCAAGTGCCCGGCGGTCGCAATCAAACGCTGGTCGCCGACGAATCCGCCGCTCCGCTCCACGATGCCCTGAGGTTGACGGCGTCAGGCTCAAGTCCTGCCGGCCTGCAAGGATGATTGCTTACAATTTTAACGGGTTCAGGGGAATCGGTGCGCGCGGTGCTGTTTACTTGAGAGGATATTTGTGGTCTATCTGAGATCAGATCACCAGGAAACACCAGTCGTCCCGGGATCGGATTCAGCCGCCAATGAATATTCGATGACGTTTGCCTGTCCATGCCGGATTCAACCCACAAATGGATCTGCCCGATATCCGGTCTCACCGTTCGCCGCATGCCGGAGTGGACGGATGTGGCTTTTGAAGACAATTTTAAGCTCTCCGCCGATATTATCGGAGAACATATCCTGCTGACGCACAACTATGGTTCCGCCACTCTCGAAGGGGCCCGACGCGCCTTTGACTTCACCGCGCGTCTGATCCGCATGCACCTGCCGAATCGTCCTTATGTGCATGTCCTCGACTACACCGAATTAAAAAGCGCCACCCTTGAAAGCCGCCGGTTCTTCATTCGCGAAATGAAGGCGCGGACCAATCTCAAGGGGCTGGTTCTATTCGGGCTTACGCCCTTGATGCGGGTCAGCGTCAAGCTTGGCCGCCGCCTCAACATGGTCGACTTTCAGGTGCAGATCGCCAAGGATTATGGCCATGCCATCTGCCTGGCGCAGGAGCTGCTGGCGTCTGCGGACTCACGGTCCGAGACCTCGGCCAGCGGTGCGGAAGCCCGTCCGGAGGTCGTCCTGACCCGTGGCGGTGCCAACCTCCCCGTGGTGCGGCGTGACGAGTGGGTCATGGAAACGCCGGATTTCAAGATCGCCTTCGAGATCGTCGCCGGTCGAATTATCCACTCGGTGTCCTCGGGTTATATGCGTGATATCCACCTGCCGGGACTTATCGCCCTCAGGGATGAAGTCGTGGCTTCCATGCGTCCGCTCGGCCCTCCCGGATACATCGTCGCCAACATGACTGGGATCACCGGCTATGAGCGGCGGGCCCGCCGGCACTATGTCGAAAACATTTCCGCCTGGCACCGGCAAACGCCCCTTAGGGGGTTTATACCCTATGGACTGAGTCCCCTTATGGCCGCGGCCGTCAATCTGTCCAAATTTCTACTGCCCTTTAAGGTTTACGTCGCCCGGTCGCTCGAGGATGCCCTCGACTTCATTGACGGCAACGACAGCCGCTTGGCGGCGGCCGCACCGCCGGCGCAAAAGTCCTCCGGAGCGTCGTATACCCTGGCCGCCGAACAGGATTCCGTCGAAGGGCTATTGGCCTATATCGGCAGCATCGATTGGGAGATCAGCGGCATGGTCGAGGGCGTCCCCGACCGGGTCGATTCATCCCTGCTTCCGGTCTATGACGCCATTCGGCTGATCAAGTCCGAAATTGACGATTTGATTCACGAAAAGGCTCGGGTGGAGCAGGCGCTCAAAGATGCCCGCAGCGAGTTGGAGACGCGGGTGCGGGAGCGCACCTCCGAGCTTGTCGAAACCAACCGCGCGCTCAACCGGGAGATCAGCGAGCGCCGTGAAATCGAGCAGGCGCTGCGCGCCAGCGAGAAGAACTATCGCGACCTGGTGGACAGCGTCAACAGCATCATTCTGCGCTGGGATTGCCGGGGCCGGGTGATCTTCATGAATCCCTACGGCCTATTTTTTTTCGGATACCGGCCGGAGGAAATCTATGGCCGCAGCGTGGTGGGGACAATCGTACCTGAAACGGAGAGCATGACCAAACGCAATCTCTCCGAACGGCTGCAGGCGATCCAGCGCGATCCGGACAGGTTCCGCATCAACGAAAATGAGAACATGAAGAAGGACGGCACCCGGGTGTGGGTCTACTGGAACAACCGCCCCGTCAAGGACCGTGACGGGCGGATCGTTGAGATTCTGAGCGTCGGCACCGATATTACCGAGCGGCGGCACATGGAAGCCAAATTGCGGCTACTGGCCACCACCGATCCGCTGACGGGGGCTTTCAATCGGCGGCAGTTTTACGACAAGGCCCGGTCCGAATTCCAGCGTCATCGCCGCTACGGGCACAGCTTCGTTTTGCTGCTGATGGATCTGGACCACTTCAAGCGGATCAATGACACCTACGGCCATCCGGCCGGCGATGCCGCCCTCAAGTCCTTCGTGAACACCGCCAACATGATTTTCCGCGAGACCGACTTGTTCGGCCGTACCGGTGGGGAGGAATTTTCAGCGCTGCTGCCGGAGACCGAGATCGAAGATGCCGTCAAGGTTGCCAACCGCCTGCGCGAAAAAATCGATGCCCTGCAGTTGATCGCGGAGGGCAACACCATCCACTACACCGTCAGCATCGGCCTGGCCGCGTTGCGGCGGGAAGACGAAAGCCTTCGCGAGATGGTGCGCCGCGCCGACCGGGCGCTTTACGAGGCCAAGGGCACGGGCCGCAACCGCGTGGTGACGCGCTGACCGCGCGATCTGGTCTTCAAGGCCGGATCCGTACATGAGCCCTTCAAAACCGACCGTCACAAGGCGTCGCCATCGAAGAAAGACCCATCGCACGAATCCGGACGGCTTAAGAATCCTAACGCCGACCTGAAGATTTGCGATTCCTGAAGCACTTGTCGATGAAGTCCGGGCTGGTAGAATTTTCAACAGAACAATCATCTTAAAACCTACGACGCAACCCCAGACGCGTCCACCATCGCATAACTGTGCACCACAGGGCATGGTGTATTACAAAGACGTTTTCTCCATTCGATTATGCCAATGGCCGTGATTCCGAGGAGGCCTTCAATAAGAGGGTGCCCGACTAACGCCCGTTGGTCATCTGGCTTTCGATGCCGATGGCCGATTCCACGCCGAGCACAAAAGCAATACCGGTACCGGGTTCGTGAAATCGCCCGGCTGCGTGAATGGCTGACAGCACGGGGGCAACACTATCCTCACCGACCAGAAACAGCACCACCTCGGTGCGGATGTCGAGGCTCAAGCCAAAAAAAGTCTTGGCTTCCCTCGCACCTGTACCGGATGCGTCAATGATGGTGGCCCCCCTTGCGCCGGCGCCTTTCGCCGAGTCGACGACCTTGTCGGTGAGATCCGGTTTGACCATGGCTACAATGCATTTAAATGCCACTGTTGTCCTCCCGTGTGAATAGATGTCCGCAAAACGGAACGATAATGTCGCATTTCCACCAGGCGTTGCCAACCGCTTTCTCTTGTTGGAGAGCTTTCAATCGATTTACCAGACCCTCGTCATGCGAAGTCTTTGGATTCAGCCTTTCCTGCGGGCCATCCATTGGGCCAGCTGCGCGTAGCCCAGCACGCTGATGATCGGAAACAGGCTGGCGAAAGCGATCAAGCCAAAACCGTCCTGAATCGGACTGCGGCCCGGTACATTGGAGGCGATGCCCAAACCCAGCGCGGCCACCAGCGGAACCGTAACGGTGGAGGTGGTCACACCGCCGGAATCATAGGCCAACGGTACGATGACCTTGGGTGCGAGTACGGTCTGCACGGCCACCGCGGCGTAACCGACTAGGATGTAGAGGTATAGCGGTGTGCCGGTGACGATGCGAAAGGTGCCCAGGGAAATGCCGACGGCGACACCCAAGGCCACGGCCACACGCAATCCGAGGGCCGACACCGTTCGTTTGGAGGCCTCCTGGGCTTTGTTGGCCACGGCGATAAGGGAGGGCTCGGCGATGGTGGTGGAAAACCCCACCAGAAAGGCGAAGAGGTAGACCCACCCGTAAGCTGTCCAGGACACTGCGCTGCCGCTGACGGGACCTTGGGTGAGCATCATGGCCATGTTTCTTCCAATGGGGAAGAGGGCCAAATCGAGCCCGCCCAGAAAACAAGCCATCCCAACGAGAACCAGAAAAAAGCCGAAAACGATGCGACCGGGTCGGGGAATCGGCTGGCGAAGCACCACCATCTGAAAAAAGATCAGGAGGCCCAGCACCGGCACCACGTCTTTGGCGGTGGCGAAAAGCAGTCGGGCCGGATTGAACAGGATTTCCATGGTGTTGTCATCTCCTGATGCGTCGGGTGGTATTCTCGGATGCCGTTTCGGTGCGTCCTTATCGTTGCGTCGCCTTCAGTTCATCCCGTCAGTGCACGGCCAGGCCGTAGATCATAACAAAAATCATCGGTGTCAGAGACGCCAGGGCAATGAGGCCGAACCCATCCGTCAGCGGGTCCCGACCACGGATGGTGCGCGCGAGACCCACTCCTAAAGCGGTCACGAGCGGTACGGTCACGGTTGAGGTCGTCACCCCACCGAGGTCGTAGGCCAGTCCGATGATCTCTTTGGGTGCGAACAGGGTCATCAGCATGACCAGACCGTAGCCGCCTATGATGAAATACGGTAAGGGCCACCCGCGCAGGATTCGCAAAACGCCGATGACGATGGCCGCGCCCACCGAGACGGCCACTGTCAAGCGAATGTTCATTGCATATTCCGCAATGGATGGGGGGGTGTCGGGGATGAGTCCGGCCTCCGAGGCCGCGCGCGCGCCCTCGCGGGTGATGGCGATCAGGGCCGGCTCGGCCACCGTGGTTCCCGCCCCAAGCAAAAAGGAAAATACCAGCAGCCAGGCAAGGCTGCCTTTTCGGGCGAACTCTTCGGCCAACGTCTCGCCCAAGGGGAAAAGACCAATATCCAACCCGACGACAAAAAGCGCCAGTCCCAGTACGACCAGTACAAGTCCGACGGCAATGGAAAAAAACTCGGGAAAGGGCTGGCGCAGAATCACTACCTGGAACACGGCAATGACGATCACAATCGGCGCCAGGTCGCGAATGGATCCCAGGAGAGCCTTGCCCAGCGCTGTGCCGGCCTGCTTTAACATGGACATCGGCATGCTGATACCGTGCGTTGGTGATGCGGCTGGAAGATCATTAATGGAAGGGCGCCGTAAGCTTCAGGGGAAAGTGAGGCTTTATTTTTGTTCCACTCTGCCATGGCTCCAGCATGCCGATGCGATCTTGTGTTTGATTTGCGCTGGCTCAGAGGGGCGCTCCGCTTTGATTTTTTGTTTCCGATCATCATTCCAGTTGAGTTGCGATTCAAATATAATGCCCACCGGCCGGCAAACCATGCTCGCCTTATCAATTGCTTCGATTTGATGCTTACCATGCGTGAACATTTTCCGTATTCTTGTCTTCGTCGGATCAAACGACAGCCACCTATGGTTGCGTTGCGTTGAGCAGCACGCCATCGATGTCGGCACGCATCTTGGCGCGCAGTGCCTCTACGCGCGCCTTGTTTTTCATGATCATGTCGATCTGGCGGGTGTGCAGGGCAAGATAGCCCAGAATCTTGAGCCGTTCGACCATGATCCCGCGGTCTTCATTGGCGATGCGGGCGGTCAGGTGGTCTTCCTGAATCGTGACGCGGAAGGCGTAGGTTTCCAGCAGATCGCCGATAAAATGCACCCGTTTGAGACGCCGTTCGATATCGGCCGCGCCTCCCTTGAACTGGAAGGTGACGTAGTTTTCACGCGTGCGGTCGCTGACGAGGGCTTCGAGCATCGCGAAATGATACCCCAGCCGCGAATTCAGATTGCAGTAGTGGCGCGAGATCATAAAATAGTTTTTCTCGGCGTAGCGGCTGCGGCGTCCGACGGTGAGTGCGGTATTGGCGGTGGACTGGAAGAGCACGGAGGCCAGGCCGCGGTGGTCGATGGCGGGAGGACCCGCCCAGGGAATCGCCGTAAACCCCGACCAGAACGCGATCATGGGCTCCGAGGCGATATTGTCGAGATGCACGTATTTGCCGTCGACCTCCGCCACGAAGCCGTCATCCAGATTGAGCACCCACCACTGCATGGGCACCTTGTAGAAGAGCTGTTTGCTTGAGCGCTCGGGAAAATGGTGCGCCTGGCCGAAACTGAACATCTCCTGGACGGATTTTTCATGCAGGAACCGGGTGATGTCATGCAGGGTGCGGCAGTTCTGCGGATGGAACTCGGAAGCCTCCGGGTCGAGCAGGTGGAGGGGCACGATCAGGCGGTCGAGCGCCTGAAGCAGCTTGAAAACCGGCGAATTCGCCAGCGGGTTGACTTTCCGGGGTGGCCGCTGCGCGATCAACCCCGGCAAACGCCCCGCATACACCCTGCGGCGGTCGGCATCCAGCGTCACTTCGTCACCTGCCGCGAGGCGCGCCATGGCATCCGGACAGCTGAACAGCGCGGGCACACCGAACTCCCGGGCCACATTGGCCAGGTGTCCGGCCACGCCCCCCTGCTCTGCCACCACGCCGGCCGCCCGGCCGATCAGCGTGGCCCAGTAGGGTGCGGCCTGACGCACCACCAGAATGGCATCCGCCGGGAAGCGCAGCGCATCGGCCCGCTTGGCGGCCGGGTATACGGTTCCCCCGACGGCTCCCGGGCTGGCCGTGACGCCCCCTTCCAGCAGCACTTCGGTCCCCTCGGGAATATCCGGGGTAACCGTTGCGTCGCCGGCTCCTTCCGGTACGGGCAGGGGGCGGCTTTGCAGCAGATTGAGCTTTCCGTCGGCCGCGATGGCCCATTCGATATCCTGGGGGCAGCCGTAATAGGCCTCGATCTCGAGCGCCATCCGGGCCACTTCCAGGACCTGATCGGGCGACAGGCAGGGAAGGTCGGCCTGGTCGCCCGTGGCATCGCGCCGACAAACGCCTTCCTCAAGATAACAAACCAGGCGGCTGGTCTTGTGGCCGATGGCCTGATCGGCAACGTGCAGTTGGGGTGCCCGGGCCACGATGAAACTGTCGTAGGCCGCCGTGCCGTCCACGATCGCCTTGGGCAGGCCCCAGGTGGCGTCGATGTGAACGCGGTCGTCGTCCGCGGCCACCGGGCTGATCGTGTACGCCACGCCGCCGGCTACGGCGTCCACCATCACCATGGCCCCCACGGCCACGGCCAGGTCTTCGTCCCGAATGCCCCGGTTGAGGCGATAGGTCAGGGCATGCAGGCTGTATTTGCTGGCCACCACGGTACGGTAGGCATCCATCAGATGATCGCGTGACACGTTGAGTTCGGTCTGGAACTGCCCGGCGAAAGCGCTGGCGATGTCGTCTTCGAACAGACTGCTGCTGCGCAGCGCGATGCGCATCGCCGTACCGTGTCGGGATTCCAGCGTGCGCCAGGCCAGCGCCACCGCGCTTTCGATGTCCCGGGGGACGGGCGCCTTGAGCACGGCCTGCTGCAGGCGGGCGCTCAGTTCCAGTAGCCCGGCGGTGTCTCCCCGGTCGGCGGTCTGGATCAGGCGGTTGATTTCGTCCTGCAAGCCGGAGTGGTTTAGGAAGCGCGAATAGGCCGCGGTGGTGATAACGAAACCGTCGGGAACGGTCAGGCCGGTCTTTTTGTGGACTTCCCCCAGGCCGGCCATCTTGCCGCCGGCCTGATCGCGCCAGTTGCGGTCGATGGTGCCGAGGGACACCACTAGAGCCGCCTCGGCCAGCGGTCGAAAGGAACTTTCCAGGTGGGCCTTGATCTGTGCATTGATGGCTTTGAAACGAGTGGGCAGTTCCGGGTATTTGCCCGGTGCCAGCACGGCCATGCTCTGGATCATGCGCCAAACAGCGGTTGCGACTTCGGTGCAGGTCGACCGGACGAAGGCCATGCCGAAAGCCTCGCCGCCGCGCAGCGCCCCTTCGATGGCGGCCATGCGCTCCAGGGCGCGCTTGTTGGCGCTCAGGAGCAGTTTGAAGTGGTGATAGCGCTCCTTGAACGCTACGCGCAGTTCGTCGGCGGCCGCCTCGGGGACCGCCGGGCGAGAACGGGTGAGTCGGCGGTGCAGATATTCACGGATCCTTCGCATGCTTGTTTGGCCGGTCCTCGCGTTTCAGTATCTGCCCGGGGCTCTCCCGGCCCGGCATGGCGCCGGAGAACCCCGGTCGGCTAATGGTTAGTGCTCAAGATCCATGCCCCACCCCTCGAAGAGGTACATGATGGAAAATCCGAACCAGAGGGTATAGATGACGTAAAAGGCCAGGGCAAAAACCACGATCCCGATCTTGTCCATGATGTTTTGCGGTTCGATGCCGAAGAAATTGAACGCCACCTCGATGGCCTTGGCCTGCACCGTCATCACGAATTTGGCGTCCTCGAAACGCTTCTCCTTTTTAAGCGCTTTGTCCAGTTCCTTGAGCAGCGCCCACCACGTGTAAATGACCTCACGCCCCGCGATTCCGTACTTGGCGCGCAGGCTTTCCTCCTGGTTGTTAAACAGCAGGTCGGCATCCTCCAGACAGGCGGCCAGAATGCGGCCCAGATCGCCGCGCACGGTGACCTGCGTGCCGTCGGCCTCGGCCGCCGCGCCGGCTTTCCAGAACAGCAGTTTCGACTGTTCCGGACGGCTCGAAATGGCGGCCGCGATCGTCAGGTCCAGTTCACGACCTTCAAAAGCCTCGTTCTGGGTCTTCAGATCATCAATATAATAGGCCGATCCCTTGGAAATGGAATTAAACAGGTTGTCGAAATAGTTCAATGCATTCTGCCCGCCGCCGAAGATGGGCATGAACATGATGCAAAACACGACGGCAAACCCGACCAGCAGCGCAGAGCCGATGAGAAAAATCTTCTTGTCCGCAATCATGACGCCACCTCCGCCTTCTTGAGTTTCTTGATGTTGCGCAGGAACGTGCCGATGACCCAGACGCCGAAACCGCCAATCACGATGAAAAAGGCCCAGATGCCGATCGTGTCGAGGATCTTGGCCGTGGCCGGACTGATGGCGATGACGTCCATGGAGCCCAGCTTGCCGGGCAGCGCAAAGACGCGGTTGACGAAACCCGCCAGCACGGCCATGGCATAGAAGCCGCGGATGGTGATCCCGCTGACGACCTTGGTGACCATGGCGCCGATCTGGATGCCGATGAGCGAGCCCAGCAGCATGCCCATAGCCAGGGTGTAGAAGATAAACCCATAGATGGCGTACTGGCTGACCGCGGCATAGCCCGCGGTGAAGACGATCTGGAAGATGTCCGTGCCCACCGTGGTCATGGAAGAGACGCCAAGCACGTAGACGAAGATCGGAAAGGTTAGGAATCCACCGCCGACCCCCATGATGGCTGCTGCAAACCCCACCAGAGCCCCGCTGAGCACCAGAAAGACCGACGATATTTGACGCCCGCCGGGCACCAGATCCTGGTCGAAGGTGACCATGGGCGGGATGCGCATGTTCTGCAGCTTCTGCGGCAGGGAGCCCAGCTCGGCGCCCTCGGTCTTGCCGCCGGTGTCGTGGGCCCCGCCGGTGTCGCCCCGTTTGCGGGCTTTGAGAAAATCAGTGAGCGCGTACATGCCCAGAAGCCCGAGCATCAGGACGTAGATCGTGGTGATGAAGGCATCGCTCAGTACAGGGTTGATCTCGTAGAGCACGCGGTTGATCACCCCCCCGCCGGTGGCCCCCAGGATGGCCCCGATCAGAAAGATCAACGCCAGGGGCACCGATATATTGCCGAGTTTGCGGTGGATCACGCTGCCCATGATGGCTTTGGCGAAAATGTGAAAAAGATCGGTCCCGACGGCCAGGATGCCTTTGATGCCGGCACTCATCAGGGCCGGCGCGATGATGAAGCCGCCGCCCGCGCCGATACAGCCGGTAATCAGCCCGGCCCCCAGTCCGATCAGAATTGAGGCCAGGAAGATCCCGGTGGTGAAAAACGAGGGGCTGTAGGCCTTCTTGCCGCCGAGCATGTCGGGTATGCCCGCAGCCAGCTGATCGGCAAAGGCGATGCCGCCCAGCACTATCGGCACCAGAAACAAGCCGAGGACCATGAGGCGCTTTCGGCTGCCCAGGATATTGTCCGACATTTCCTTCTCCCACCGGGCGTGGGCTTTCGCGCCGGCGAGCATGAACTGTGCCCATTGTTTAAAGAAATTCATTGCAATCGAGCTCCTTTCGTCTGGATTGGCGTTACCTCTATTCCGAGGGCGTCGGGCCCCGTGAATTGCGTTTCAAACCAATCCGGCGGGCCTCGTAGGCATCCTGCAGCTTGTACAGAAGCTCATCGATACCCACCGGTTTCATCAAATAGTCGAAGGCGCCGAAGTCCATGCCCTCCACCGCCGCCTCGACGCTGGCATGCCCTGTGAGCATCACCACCTCGATCAGCGGATCATGGGCCTTGATGGCCCGCAGGACATCGATCCCGTCCATGCCCGGCATGCGCACATCGAGTGCCACCACGTCCACGGCCGATCGTCGGATGAGGGCCATTGCCTCCTCGCCGCCGGCCGCCGACAGCACCTGCAGGTTGCGCTTTTCCAGCCGCTTGGCCAACGTGCGGCGGAAGTCCTCTTCGTCGTCGACGAGCAGTACGGTGAATTCGCTCATGGCGACCTCCTGATGCTCTGATGCGCCTCGCGGATCTTCTGCAGCAGCGCCTCGAAATCATAGGGTTTGGAAAGATAATCAAACGCGCCGTGGGCCAGGGCTTCCCGTGCGGATATCTGACAGCCGTGCCCGGTGAGCATGATCACGGGCAGTTCGGGCGCCATTTTCTCCAGAATCTTGAGCACCTCGATGCCGTCCATGCCTTCCATTTTGAGATCCAGCACGGCCACATCGAAGTCGCCGCGGCGCAGGCGCTGGAGCGCCTCGGTGCCGTTATAGGCCGGCGTGACCGTCACGCGCCGCTTGGCCAGCCGTTTGGTCAGCACGTTGACAAAAGCCTCCTCGTCGTCCACCAGCAGCAGACGGATGTCTGTTTCTTCGCTTGGTATCATGCTTACCGCCTATGCACGTCGCGTCGTTATTTCCTGCATACGGGCTTCGATGATCTTTTCCTCGTGCCGGCGTTTTTTAGCCGCGGCCTCACCGACCTTGGCCACCAGAACGTCCATGTCGCAAGGCTTCATCAAATAGTCGAAGGCCCCTTGTTTCATCCCGTCGATGGCCGAGGGCACCGTGCCATGCCCTGTCAGCATCACGACTTCGACCAGGGGAAACTTGCGTTTGATTTCAGCTAACGTCTCGATGCCGTCCATTCCCGGCATCTTGACGTCCAGGATCACGACTTCCACCTTTTCCCCTTCGTCGCTCAGTAGGTCCAGAGCATCCATGCCGGAGGTTGCCGTGTAGACTTCGAAATTGCGCTTGGTCAGGCGGCGCTTCATGGCGTCCAGGAAGGCGGTTTCATCGTCGACCAGAAGTAATTTAGCGATTGTCATTTTCTACGCTCCTTTTGCATTAAGGGGCGTGTTTCGCGACGGGAGCCGGCGGCTCCGCCCCGGTTGCGCCCCGAACATCGATCGGAATATTGATTTCAAAAACGGTGCCCTCGCCGACCCGGCTCTCCACCTTGATTTCGCCGCCCATCTTTTTGATGATGCCGTAGCAGATCGACAGGCCCAGCCCTGTGCCTTTACCCACCGGTTTGGTGGTGAAAAAGGGTTCGAAGATTCGGTGCAGATTGGCTTCGGGGATGCCGGGCCCGTTGTCCTTGACATGGAAAAGGACTTGGTCCCCATTACTCCAGCTGGCGACATGAATGACGCCGCCGCGCTTGTCCATGGCATCGATGGCATTGTTGATGAGGTTGAACAGCACCTGCTGCAGTTCGGTCTGGGAGACTTGAACGGCGGGCAGGTCCTCGTCGAGGCGGGATTCGAATTCCACGTTGTTGTAGCGGGCCTGCTGGGCGGAAAGGCTCACCACCTCCCGGATCAGGTCGTTGACGTCGACCCGGTCAATGATGCTGTCCGAGCGCCGCGCAAAGCTCAGCAGCTTGTGGGTGATGTCGCGGGCCCGGATGCCCTGCTTGCGAATCTGCGTCAGGGCCCGTTTGAACTCCGTCAGATTCTCACTTTCGTGAAACGTTTCTTCTTCGAGCAGGTCTTCGATCCAACCGGCTTCCTCCACCATGATGGCCACGGGGTTGTTGATTTCATGGGCGATGCCCGCCGCCAGTTCTCCCAGGGAGACCAGGTGGCCGCTTTCGATGATCTGCTGGTTCATGATCTCCTTTTCCCGATCGGCGGCTGCGATACGCGTGATCATCCCTTTGGAGAGCACCACCGCCATGGTAAAGATGGCGATGCCGCCCAGGCCGAAGACCAGGATGGCAATGTTGCGGGTACGGTTGAGATCGCGGTAGGCGTCTTTGAGGTCCTGCTGAAATACGAGCGCCCACTGGTTTTCCTTGAGCAGGCCGGCGACGTAAATCAGGTCAGTGCCGTCGGCGGCCTGTCGCGTCCCTGACTGGATCTGATCCGGGGAAAACTGATTGGCCTTCTGAAAAAGGGCGAGATAGGCGCTTTCCGTCGACACCGGCCGGCCTGCAGTGCGGGTCTGCAGCGCGCCCGCGCGGTTGATGATGTGGGCGAAGCCGGTCTGGCCGAGCTGGATGTTTTCGACCACATCGTTGAAGGCCAAAAAATCCACGGTGGCCCGCAGGATCCAGGGCTGGCCGTCCTTGTACTTGCGCGCCGTGACAATGAAATGCGGAAAGCCGCGCAGCCCCAAAAAGACGTCGCTGGTGTAGGTATCGGCCTGGAAGGCCGCTTGAAACCATTCGGCATCGTTGTACTGGGCACTTTCCAACAGGTACGGGCCGACGTAGGATACCTGCGTGCCATCGGCCCGAACGACACCGATGTCGGAGAAAACGTGACCATAGGTGGTCTGCAGCTTGCGGAACAGTTCTGCCAGACGCGCGCTGTCGGCCAATTCATCGAAGCGATAGCTGTCAGCGATAAAGGAAATGTTGTCCTGGCGTTCGCGTAAAAAATGGTCGATGTTCCACTTGTGTTTCTTGACAAGCGTTTCCAGATGAATTCGGGTTTTTTCCTGGTGAATTGCGTGCATTTGGTAAAGGATACCGCTGCTCACAACGATCAGGGGAATGTAGGATACCAAGATCACGATCAGAAAAATATTGCGCTTGAGCGAACGGTAGTATTCGTTGCGGTCGATGTCCTGGGAGCTCATACGTGTCCTTTTACGCCTGGCGGTCATTTCCTCCAGCCGAATCACTGAGCAAAAGACAGGCCAGAGCGGCCAACAGGATTGCCGTCCAAAGGCGCGGCGTTCTTTTCCAATTGTTATTATTTAATTTATTCGCCACCATTGTCTGATACGGGAGCCATTGGAAGACCGCCCATCAATGAATATCCACCCAGCGGCCAGGGTCAAGGGCAAACGAAAACGGTGCGTTTCTCCCCGCCGGGGAGTTTTTCTCCACCCTCGGGTCGATATCCGTCCGGACACGGCGCCTCACCGTCGGCGATCGATACGCCGACGGGCCCTCAGGTCGCAACGAGGGGCAATTCGACACGGAACGTCGTACCTGTTCCAGAGCGGCTTTCGAAAGTGATCCGGCCGCCCATCTGATCGATGATGCGATGGCAGATCGACAGGCCCAGCCCGGTGCCCTGGCCGGTTTCCTTGGTGGTAAAGAAAGGATCGAAAAGTTGGCTCTGCAGGTGGTCCGGCACCCCCCGCCCGTTGTCCTGCACCTGGACGATCATCTTTTGATCTTGCGGGGCGGCTGAAATCCGAATGGTACCGACGGCGCCAATGGCGTCGATCGCGTTGGTAAGCAGGTTGAAGAACACCTGCTGGAGGCGGGACCGATCGCTGGACATCACGGGCAGGTCGGGCGGCAGGTCGACGACGATATCGATATCCTGAAGGCGGGCCTGATGCTGCATCAGCGTGACGGTTTGCTGCAGAACCTCGCCGACGTCAACCTTTTCGCGGCGGGGGGCCATGCGGCGCACGAATTCGAGCATGCTGTGCGTCACCTCGCGACTGCGCGCGACCTGGGCCTCGATCTTGTCCAGACACTGGGCGTACTCGTCCTGGTGCCCGCTGTCGATAGACTTGTCTTCGGCCAGCAAGTCGCGCATCCAGCCGGCTTGCTCGCCGATCACGGCCAACGGGTTGTTGATTTCATGGGCGATGCCGGCGGCCATTTTGCCGAGAGCGGCGAGTTTATTGCGGTGAACCAGGCGTTCGTTGAGGGCCGCCAATTGGCGATCCGAAGCCGCCAGACGCCGGATGCTCAATTGGGTGCCGCCCACGGCAATCAGCAGCACGCCCAGTATCCCGGCGGCAACGATCATCAATTCAATGTTGCGCAGGCGGATCAGGCCGCCGGCGTCGTTTCCCCGGCCCTGGACCACCACCAGCAGCCACCGCCCGTCCTGCAGCCAGGCGCCGGCGGCAAAGCGTGTGGCCTTGGCGTCCGACCAGCGGACGGTGCGAATGGTGTGTCGGTCAAAGGCGGTCAAGTCGATCGCTGCGCGGTCCAGAACCGCTTCGCCCGATCCGGGCCGGGTCTGGTAGACGCCGTCGGCGCTCACGATGAAAGCATCGCCGCCGCGCTCCGCCCGGCCCATCTCCACCAGACGGTTGAAGGCCTCGAATGCGACGGTGGCCCGCAAGATGAATCCCTGACCGCGGGCATGGCCGCGCACCGCAATGATCAACTGGGGAAGTTCTCTCGATCCGCGAAAGACATCGCTGGTGTGGCGGCTATTGCGCATAGCTGCGCCGAACCAGGCCTCGCGAGCATGATTGACATGCTGCATATCATAAGGCCCCACATAGGCCTGATAGCGGCCTGCGGCATCGATGACACCCAGATCCACGAAACCAAGGCCGTTTCCCTGACCGTTGATGGCCTCGAATATGGCTGTCAGGCGTTCATGGTCAACCAGTTCGCGGTACGGGATCGTGCGGGCGACCGTGGATAGAATGGCCTCGCGCTTCTCGAGAAAAACCTCCACGGCACTGCGTTGCGAAAGTGCCAGGGCCGCCGCCTGGCCCATGACCCGGGTATCGAAGGCGTCGGTAAAATGCCTGTAGATCAGTCCCCCCAGGACTGCCAGCGGCAGGACGGCCACCAGCAGCGTCACCAGAATAAAATCGCGGCGCAGTTTGTGGTAGCGGGTCATCGCGGCTCCTTGCATGGCGGTTGTTAGCGGCCTTGAATGATGCCTCCGAAGGTAGCAAAAGACGGGCCATTAAGCCGGCAATGCGGTCGGGGATTGACGGGCAAGGAGACAAGCGGAACAATAGAAATATATATTCGGATAGTTATGAACACCAACCCCGCCAGCCGCCAGATGGGCTTCGGCATGCCGCCCCCGGTCATGATCGACCGGCGGCGCCGTACGTCGGGGTGAAACGCGCCGGTCAGCCAGCGGACGTGAGGCGCTTGAGCTTTTCCCGCAGGGTTTTGCGGTCGATACCCAAAATCTTGGCCGCATGGGTCTTGTTCCCGTCCACCGCGGCCAATACGCGCAGAATGTGGGCCGCTTCCACGGTCGCCAACGACTGCAGACCTTCGGTGGACGTCAGTGTGATGCGGCGCATGGTTTCCGGGAGGTCGGAGGTGTCGATGGTGTCGCCGTCGGTATTGACCAGTAATCGCTGGGAAAGGTTTTCAAGCTCGCGCACATTGCCGGGCCAGGCGTAACGCTGCAGGTTTTCCAGGGCCCGGTCGCTGAAAACGGGCGTGGTTCGCTCCATTTCCCGCGCGAAGCGGTGCAGAAAATGATTGACAAGGGGCAGGATATCATCCGGCCGTTCACGCAGGGGGGGCACGTAGATGTCCACGACGTCCAGGCGGTAGTACAGATCTTCCCGAAACAAGCCTTTTTGCACCATGGCCGGAAGGTCCTTATGGGTGGCGGCAATGATGCGTGTGTCCACTTTGCGGACATGGCTGGAGCCGACAATATGGATTTCTTTGTTCTGGAGCACACGCAGCAGTTTACCCTGCAGGTTGAGGCTGGCATCGCCGATCTCGTCCAAAAAAATGGTGCCACCGTCGGCAATCTGGAAAAATCCGGCCCGGGAGTCCTTGGCGCCGGTAAAAGCGCCTTTGACATGGCCGAACAGCTCGCTTTCGATGAGCGTATCGGGAATGGCCGTGCAGTTGACCGGCACGAAGCGTGCGGCGGCCCTGTCGCTGCGGTAATGAATGGCCCGCGCGACAAGCTCTTTGCCGGTGCCGCTTTCGCCGTGAATGAGGACATTGGCGTTGATGGTCGCCGCACGTTCGATGCGCTCAATGACATTGCGAATACCGTCCGAAATACCGATCAGGCCGTATGTCTCGGGGGGTGGGCTTTGAGGCAGCAACGCTCGGCGCTGGGTAAGCTTTCCGGCAAGTCGGTTGACAGCCGCCAGCAGTTCATGCGGCTGCAGCGGTTTGGCCAGGAGATTTTCAGCGCCTCCTTTGATGGCCTGAACAGCATCGCGAACGGACGGCGAACGGGCGGTCATGATGACTTCGATATCTTTAAACTGCTCCTGGATATATTGGAGGAAAGACAAGCCATCGATATCGGGTATTTGGATATCAAGGATGACCAGGTCGACTTTGCTGAACTCGAGGATTCGCATGGCCTCCGCGCCTGAGGAGGCCGTGGCGACGATTAGCTCGCCCTCAGCCAGACAGGCCTGGATATCCTCCAGCGAACCATCGTCGCCGTCAACAGCCAACAACTTGAAAGAATCTTGCGCTTTCAACAACACAATATCCCATAGTCCGAGATGCGGCATTCATCTTGAGGAACGTCTAAATGACAAAAAAACTACAGCGTTAACAATCGCACGACCAAAGGCATGAATTCACGATAAACCAGACGCACTGCCAAAGATGCATATCAACCGTCGCCGGTTGATCCCAAACGATGATCAGTTTGACCGATTCATAGTGCCTTGGATTCAATTTGGCCATAATCAATTTTCAAGCGGTTCGCAACGCGCTTCGCTCAGACAGGCCGACCGGCGTCTCCGCCCCCGCCACCGATGCCCAGCGCAGGGCAAAGGCGAGCTCACACAGGGCACCAGAAGGCGTTTTTAAGCCCCGGGGGGCTAGATGATGGTTCACGTTCTGCGGGAAGAGACGCACGGCATCCCCAATTGACCTTTTTTCACGGCGTGTTCGAAACACCGCCATCAATCAACGCACGCATCTTTTCGATATGCACCGGCCGGGTGCCGCAGCATCCGCCCACGACCGTGGCGCCGGACGACAGCCAGTTCGCCACATGGTCGGCATAGCGGTCCGGTTCTAAATCCATGCGCAGGGACAGCAAACCATCGGTATCTTTGTCCCCATCTAAGGTCCAGTCGCGGGGAACGGGGACGAATGTATTCGCATAACCGCCAAACCATTCCCCCCCAGTTGCAGCCAATTGAGGGATCGCTTTAGTGATGCTTTCCGGGGCGCAGCAGTTGGCCAGAAAACCGCTGACAGGCAGGCCTTCTAGCGCAGCCACAGCCACGGCAATGGGTTCGCCACTGCGCAGATGGCCCGAACGATCCTCGTGCAGCGTCCAGGCGACCCAAACAGGCTTGCCGGTACGGCAGGCCGCCCGAGCCGCTGCCCGCCCTTCGATGGCGCTGGACATGGTTTCGCAAAGCAACAGATCCACATGCGGGGCCAGGAGGTCTGCCTGTTCCTGATATAGGGATTCGATTTCATCGATCGGGCCCACCAGGTCGGGCCGGAAACTGCCTCTCAGGGGCGGCAATGATCCTGCGATCAGGACATTTCGATGCGACCGCTCCCGCGCTTCAAGAGCCAGATGACAGGCAAGGTTGTTGAGTTCGCCAAACCGGTCGGCAATGCCGACATTGGACAGGTCTTTGCGGATAATACCGTAACTATTGATTGTAATCATATCGGCCCCGACGGCGATATAATCCATGTGGATCTGGCGAACGACATCGGGAGCGGTAATGAGAGCACCTGCAGACCAGATAGTTTCGGGTACGTCCACACCCCGAAAACGCAATTCGCGCCCCATACCGCCGTCCAGTAATATCGGTTTGTTTTTGAGTTGTTCAAGCATTCGTCGTTTCCGCGCCTTTCTGACCCCAGCGGCCCGAATCATACGACATACAATTAAGGCCGTCCACAATCAAACAGGTCCTCAGTATGCCCTGAGTGGCCTGTATCAAGGGGTACCCCCATGGCCTGCGGCAGGCAGTCGGCAATTTCCGCATCGCGTTCGGGTATGCCCATTGGAATTCTCATCAAGCGCATTCCCAGACATGCAAACCTGTCGACGACACAGTGGTATCCGGGAACGATCAGCGATGTCTAAGCGGCCCGGTGGATCAAAAGCATTTTCCGCTACACCAAATCAAGATCCGGGGCGCCCGCGACAAATGCTGATAGAGATCACAAGGCAGGCCATTAAAAAAATACACCAGATGCTTTTGCCGGCCTGCTCGAAACTGCAGAGTGGTTTTGATCGGCCGGATCTTAGAACTCGAATTAGACGCTTGAATTATAGATTGGTGGTACTAATTTTAATCATATTGCTTTCAACCTTTCGACCTGCTTCTTTTCACTTGTCCTTCCTGGTTATCAGTACCTGCGATCTTCAATCTCAGCTCTTATTGACCTGACGCTACAAAACGAGTTTCAAAGCAAGATTCTTCAAACCTTGAACATGGAGGAACCGCTATGATTATGCGGGTAGCCACTTATCACGCCTTGCCGGGGAAAAAGGTTGAAAAATGGATGGAAACTTCAGCATCGGAACTTCGTGGCGTCAAAGGCGTCCGTCGCGCAGAATTTTTCCAGAACCTAAGCGACCCCTCTCAATATGGCGCCATCATTCTTTTCAGAACCCAGGAAGACTTATACAGATACAGGGAAGAACAAGCCGGGACCTATCAAAAGCTGGTGCGAAGTGTAAGAGAGACCTGGTGCGATAATTCAAAGCCCGTCACCGAACAGATTTACGAAATTCTCGATATTTGATGAACGCTCCGGTTATCCGATCCATTTGGTCGGATCGATGGTGGAGCTCGAATCGGATCGGCAATCTTGAGAAGTACCGCGTTTTGATTGCCGCAAGTTCAAAATCGACACCTCCAATCGGATCGTTTGCCAGATGATGATTCGGTATTCGAAGCTTGCAGCTATGTTAACTGTACTCAATCGTATGCTTGGCCTCCCGGTTTTTTCCTATGTAGCCATCAAAAGGCGATACGTCTGTCTCGATTATATTTCCCAATGGGAGAATCACGGAGCGTTCCGGATAATAGGCGGTCATAAAAGGCCTTCTTGAAATGCCAAGCGCTCTTATGGATTCAGCAACAGGGTGGTTGCCTAACTTGAGACACGATCCTCTGGTTTGAATCGCCATTCGTTTGACACATCTTTGCGGTATAATCGTTTTAATCAGGTTGTTGTTCAATACCGAATATGTCGTTATGGGTCTCGTATCTTTCATCAGGATGCCTTTTTTTTGAACCCGGATAGTTAATATATGGCAGTCTTCATCATGCATTTGGCATTCAAAATAATCCGAATTTATGATGAAATGCATGTCAGCCATAAACTTTGTGTAGCCCCACCCTTGGCGTCCTCCATCTCTTGCCAGCAGGCCGGTAACAGGCAAATGCATGACGAGTAATCCAAATCCCGGATACCAGCTTTCCATGAAAACAGGTATTAGTCCGGTGAATGCTGAAGTCTTTTTCCCATAGACAACCGGTATAGCGATGGCAACCTCGCCATAGGATCCAATCGTCGTCTCGATATAATTAAAGGCCCCCACACCGATGAGGGCCTTACCATTCGGCATCACAACAGGATAGAGGTTTTCTGAAGGTAGCATTTCGATCATCTTTTTTGTATTTCCCGTAAAATAGAGTACAAAAAAATCATCACGATAATAAAGGATGGGCAACTCGACAATATTTTCATTTAAAATTATCTCTTTTCCCGGCCTTGTATTAGAAAAAAATGGTTTCATAATTTTGTCTCCTTGTGGGGAAAATAAATCCGAATTCTTTGATCGTTCGAAAAAAAACACATCCATTCAATAGCATCCGTAAAATGGGTGCCAATCTGATGGATGAAATCGAAGACGGCCTTTTCGCAATCGCAACCGTCTTCAATTTCACCATCAACCCAGTCGGGCTGATAGATTAAGAGACAGATCGAACAATTGAATTGCATCGATCTTCATCCAGACAAAAAACAATATGGGCACGGACTAAATTAGCGACCGGGTCCCAAAGCTGTAATCAGGGCATAACCATCCCATTTTGGTTCACGGGCAGCGGAATCTGATTTTCTGGCGCGACTTAACGCTGAAAAACTGAAACAAGTAAACGCGGAGCAGCGTATGAGGCCGGCAGGCGTCAACAGGTCAGAGCTGATTGGAGTGGGGAATGATTCTGCCTTTGTACAGCAACACAGCAATCGCTTAGCAAGGATGTGCGTGAATGGTCAATATGTATCAACGGCTGGGGGTATTGTGGCTTGATAGCTGTTCGATTCGGTTAGGCCCAGTCGACTAATTTGCGCTTATGTCTCTGGACGCCAATTCGATTGGCTAAGAAAGGGTCAGATATCGCAACCCGGCGAATGGGCATGATAGATCAGGGCCAAATCACATATCTGTAAATTTTCCGTACTCAATGATGGTTGGATACTCAATTAACATCAAATACAAACTACATTCAGATAGATCCCTATCGTCAACCCCGCTTCACCAAGCGCCCACCTTAAGGGTCATAAGGGCATTGATGATTGGGTTCGATATAAGGGACAATCGAAATAAAAATTATTAAATATTAATTTAGCATCTTAAGAAGCATATTGACATATCTCTCATCATCATTTAAGCACTCACTATTCAGTCGTGTAGCAATTGACCTGACTCGACATTCAATCGGCACCCTCCTCACTATCGCGCAATTTGACCGGCAATCGATTTAAAAACTTAGCATGGGCTTGGTTATGCTTTCAGTTTGATTCCCGCCCTTACCGATGACTTATTCAATTGTCTGAAATTATGCTTCCTTTAGGAAATTATCCATGAAAATCCTTTTGATCGATCCGCCATTTCAGCGTTTCATGGGGTTTTATCGCTTCTATTATCCTCTGGGGCTTGCCTCCATGGCCGCCGTACTGCAGAGAGCCGGGCATTCTGTTGTGATTCTGGATGCCGACCATGCTGCAGAAACCGATACGCTTCCTTGGAGTGACGCCGCCCAGCGATCCGATAATTATTTGGCTGCGCTTGAAGACGATACAAATTCAGTATGGAAGGAAATCCGGAATGTGATCAGTCGGGAGAAGCCTGATATTTTAGGAGCCACCATGCTTTCAGTCAAAGCTGACAGCGCAGCCAAAATTACGAAGATCTGTAGGGAGGTCGATCAGGATATCGTTACCGTTGTAGGAGCCGACCACCCGTCGACATTGCCGGACCTCGTCTTACAAGATGAAAGCATTGATGTTGTCGTCCGGGGAGAAGGAGAAGAGACTTTCCTTGATTTGGTTTCCCGCATCAATGAAAAGGGCCGCAAAGGGGCTTTTGATGGAACCCCAGGCACCTCCTACCGCATCAGCGGGCAACCTGTTCATATTCCGGCGCGCCCACTGATCGACAACCTTGACAACCTTCCCTTCCCGGCGATCGAATCCATTCTGGATTGGGACAGCTACCGACCGGTTGACCTCGGCGCCATACTGACAAGCAGAGGCTGTTGCTTCCATTGCACTTTCTGTGGCGTTCACAATGTGTGGACACGCAATGTCAGATATCGCTCTGCTGAAAACGTTTTAAAAGAAATGGTAAGTCTCAAAGACACTTTTGGAACGAATTATTTTTCATTCCGGGACCCGAATTTCACTTTGAACCGCTCGCGGGTTATCGCTTTCTGCGACCATCTGATTGAATTAGGATTAGGGGTGGAATGGGAATGCCTGACGCGTGTAGATTTGCTTGACGAGGAACTTCTACAAAGGATGCAACGTTCAGGCTGCACCACGATCAGGGTTGGGATTGAATCGGGCGACCCTGACGTACTCCATCGCATGCGTAAAGGATTTGATCTGGACGCTGTCAGAGGCGCAGCAAGAATAATGAATGCCATGGGTTTCTACTGGTCGTCATACTTTTTGTTCGGTACGCCGCATGAGACCGCAAAGAGCATGTGGCGGACCTTGGCATTCATACAGGAAATACAGCCACCCTTTGTTACGATCTCTCGGTACGCCACCATACCGGGTACCGAGATGTTTGAGCAGCTTAAGGATGCCGGCAGAATCTCTGGCGACGTGAATTGGGGTTTAGAGGGCAACCAGCAGTTCGCATCGAACTATGTATTAGGGATGACGAATACGGAGTTCGAGGAAACGATGAGTAAGATAGCGAGTGCCATTGAGGAGCACAACCTCATTCAGGCAGAAAGGTTTGGCAGATGTGATGCACGCCTTAAGCAGTTTAAACCGGGATGATCCGTTCAAACCGTAAAGCATCATCTTGCTGGCAATAACTCGCATAAAAAAACGGAGATGTCAATCGCGATGTTGGAAACAAGGAATCACAGGCCAATTAGGGTAGGACTCGTTACATCGCGAGGGGGGCATTTGAAGCAGTTGTTCCTATTGAGAGAAGCCTATGTGGGATGCAGATGTTTCTTAGTCACGACCGATGGACCGGAAGAGATCCAGTTGGGCAATCTGGTACAAGATAACTACTTCGTTAACGACCTGGATGAAGGTCGATGGTGCAATCCAATACGCTTCCTTCAATCCCTGATACAGTATTTAAGGATTTTCTGGAAGGAGAGACCAGATTTTCTCATCTCTACCGGCGCTGGTAGCGTAGTACCCGGATTCCTGCTTGCCCGTTTAATGGATACCAAGACGATTTATATCGAAGCAGGCGCACGCGTACGCACACTGAGTAAAACAGGTAAGATTTGCTATCGGCTGGCTCATATTTTTCTTGTTCAATACCCGGATCTCGCCTTGAAATACCCACGTGCTTATCATTTCGGTGCGATTTATGAAAATTTACGGGAATAGCCTATGGTCTTTGTGACAGTTGGCAGCACGCATATGGACTTCAGTCGTCTTTTTCGCGCAGTGGACGACCTTGTAAAGGAAGGCGGCCTAAAACATGTCGTGGCGCAGATTGGTCCCAGCGTTTACGAACCAAAGTATTACGAGTATCACAGATTCCTCACCAGAGCTCACATGCAGAGCCTGATGGCAACAGCGGATTTCGTTATAGCTCATGGCGGCGCCGCGATCCTAGATGAATGCTTGAGTTTTCGCCGTAAGGTGATCGTTGCGCCCCGACAGTCGGAGTATGGGGAATGCCCGGACAACCATCAATATGAAATCGTAG